>OIEG01000259.1_pt1 | contig 24764 bp, 13 predicted proteins | sample 1581751 | NCBI WGS metagenome assembly OIEG01 (sample SAMN01760950, study PRJEB22395) | human gut metagenome | reverse complement strand
TGGAGTTCAGACGTGTGCTCTTCCGATCTCGCGGCGTGTTGAATGCTCGCTTTCGCGCTCGCATCCAACACTTGCTCCGAGGTCATAAATATAGATTCGTTTGCTTCCTGGCTTCTGTGCTATGGCGGTTGGAGTGAATTAAACCTAGAAACGGAGAGAATTTGAGGAAGAAGAGTATAAAGTCTAAGCCCATCTGGTGAATCCTCAAATCTCTCCCCAACGATAAATGGTAATAATTTCCTCTACAGCCAAAGCACAGCTCTCTGGAAGATAAATAAAGCATATTTGTGACCTCGGAGCAAAGGTTGGATGCGAGCGCGAAAGCGAGCATTCAACCTGCAGCGACTAAAGTCACAAATATGCTTTATTTATCTTCCAGAGAGCGTCAACTTTGCCTGCGGCAACCCCCTATTTATCGTTTCTTCAACTTTGGAGCCAACGGCATATCCCACCCATGATGGTCAGTATGCAGCAGCTTATGAGACATACGAGAAAGAGGTTTCTCCAGATACTCTTCATAAGTCTTTAACACTTCCGGATTCTCATGCGAGAAACGACGTTCGTTCTGGGAATCAAGGAAGTAGAGGTTCTTGGAGCGAATCTCAGCCATTTCCTTCCCTTCGTGGATTGGCTGTCCGCCACCGCCTACGCAGCCGCCAGGGCAGGCCATAACTTCTACGAAGTGGTAGAATACTTCACCGCGGCGAACGGCTTCGATTAACTTTCTTGCGTTGCCAAGTCCACTTACTACGGCAACTTTAACTTCTGTGCCGTTGATGTCGATAGCAGCTTCTTTCCAGCCGTCCATTCCTCGTACACCGTGGAATGCATCTGGGTCAGGGTTCTGTCCTGTTGCAAGATAATAGCAGCTTCTTAAAGCAGCTTCCATAACACCACCGGTTGTTCCAAAGATTACGGCAGCACCAGTTCCTTCTCCGCAAGGAGAGTCAAAGTGGTCTTCTGGAAGTCCGTAAACATCAATGTTGAGGGACTTCATGTAGTCAACGAATTCGCGTGTATTTAATACAACGTCAACGTCAGGACCAGTTCCTGTACTGTCCATAGTAGGAAGTGCACATTCGGCTTTCTTTGCGATACATGGCATGATGGAAACGCTGAAAATGTTTTCAGGATCTTCATGAATCTTATCAGCAAAGTAGTTCTTGATGATGGCTCCCTGCATCTGTTGAGGAGACTTTGCAGTGGAAAGGCAGTCTACCATGTCAGGATACTGGGATTTTAAGAAACGAACCCAGCCAGGACAGCAGGAGGTAAACATTGGCCACTGGTAGTCTTCTTTATGTTTCAGTCGTTCTAAGAACTCGCTTCCTTCTTCCATAATAGTAAGATCGGCAGCGTAAGTTGTATCAAATACATAATCAAATCCCATCAGACGAAGTGCACCGGCAAGTCGTTCTGGGGAAGCAAACTTACGGGAAAGCTTGAAGGCTTCAGCCCATGCGGTACGAACGGCAGGAGCAACCTGAACAACTGTAGTTTTTCTTCTTGTATTTAACATACCGTTCTGAGAGAATACCGGACGTTTATCGTCACGGCCTGACAAAGCAGCAACTGGACAATGAGTGATACACTGTCCGCAAAGAGCACAGTCGGCTTCTTTAATATTTCTTCCAAGAGATACATTAACGGTAGTACGGGAACCAGTTTTGGCGATATCCCATACTTTTAAAGACTGCACTTTATCACAAATCTGGATACAGCGCATACATTTGATACATTTGCTCTCGTCACGGATAAGAGGGAAGTCCATAGGCCACTTCTCTTCTGTAATGTGTTGTTTGAAAGTACCACTTCCGAATTCAAGGTCGTTGGCAACTTTCTGAAGCTGGCAGTTTCCACTTCGAACACAGGTAGGGCAGAAGCAGTTGTGCTGTGAGAGAATCAGCTTAATATTGATTCGGCGGGCATCACGTACTTTTGGGGAGTTTGTGTAAATCTCCATTCCTTCTTTTACTGTATTGTTACAGGAAGTGACGAGCCTTTCGATACCTTTTATTTCCACAACGCAGACACGGCAGGCACCGATTTCGTTGATATCTTTTAAATAACACAAAGTAGGGACAATCATTTTTGCCTCTCTGCAGGCTTCTAAAATCGTAGTTCCCTCTTCAACGGAGATAGGAACGTCATTTATCTTAATATTTACCATTCTTCAACTCGTCCTCCTTTAAATACTCCATAACCAAAACGGTCACAGCGCAGGCAGCGGTGTGCTTCCTGATTGGCCTCTTTGCAGGTCATGCCGTTCTCCACGATATTGAAATCCTTTTTACGCTCTGTAGTATTTCTTTCCATCATAGTAACACGTCCGCAAGGTGTCTTGTTCTCAATACGAGGTTCTGGAACAACAACGCCGCTTTCAATCTTATGATTGAATCCGAGGTAGTTGTCGATGTTGGCAGCCGCTACTTTTCCGGCTGCGATAGCACGGATAACGGTAGCAGGTCCGGTTACACAGTCTCCGCCGGAAAATACACCATCTTTTTCCGCAATAGAGCTATCCTTCTGTGCTAAGAAACGTCCACGCTTTGCAGGGATGCCTGCACGTTCAAATGGTTCAGAAACGATATCCTGTCCGATTGCAACGATAACAATATCACAAGGGATATGTATAGGTTCTCTTCCGGAATTTGCAGGAGAAGGACGACCGCCAGTAATCAGGCCGATAATCTTAGGGTCAGCAACCATAGCAGTTACATACCCTTTTTTATTTGTTTCGATTGCCTGAGGGGCATGGAGTTCAAGAATCTCTGCACCCTCTGCGATAGCAGCCTCGATTTCGTCCATGAGGGCAGTCATATCAGCCTTTCTGCGTCGGTACATAACACTAACGTTTTTAGCACCAAGACGGATAGCAGAACGGGTAGCGTCCATAGCCACGTTACCACCGCCGACAACGATAACATTTTTGCCTGTAAAATCAGGTGGATTTCCATCTCCGATATCACGCAACATCTGAATAGCGGAAATAACACCCTTAGCATCTTCGCCAGGAATACCAAGCTTCTTATCTGTATGTGCACCGATAGAAATATAAACTGCATCGTAGTTTTCTTTTAACATCTTAAAGGAAATCTCTCCATCTCCATCACCGATGCAGGTATTCATCTTTGTCTCAACACCTGTAGCAAGAATGTTCTGAATATCTTCAGCAAGACGCTCTTTTGGGAGACGGTAGTTAGGAATACCATAGTAAAGCATTCCGCCGAGTTCTTTTCTCTGTTCGAAAATAGTACACTGATGTCCCATCTGCTGTAAATAGTAAGCAGCACTTAAACCAGAAGGCCCGCCACCGATGATAGCAACTGTTTTACCAGTAGGTTCGCAGCATTCTGGAGGTGGCACAAGACCACAGTGGTCAGCGGCGTAACGCTTGAGCCCGCGGATATTTACCGCATCATCCACGAAGTTACGACGGCACTTTGTCTCACAAGGATGTTCACATACGAGTGCACAGGAAGTAACAAATGGGTTATCTTTACGGATTAACTTAACGGCATCTGCATAACGTTCATCTGCGATAAGAGAAATGTAACCAGGAACGTCAACACCGGCAGGACAAAGAGCAACACAAGGAACCGGCTGTTCCAGATGACAGGAACAATGTCCGTTCGTGATGTGTTCAATGAAATCTTCACGAAAACCTTCTAATCCTTTAAGAACCATTCTTCCGGCCTCATAACCAATGGCACAGTCGGCACTGTCATAAATGGCTTTTGCAGTACGTTCAATTAAACTAAGTGTTTCTAAAGTGGCTTTTCCATCCAGTACATCTTCTAACATATCTTCAAGAACGCCCAGGCCGATACGGCAAGGAACGCATTTTCCACAAGTCTGTGCATGAAACAGCTTCAGGAAAGAAGCAGTCATATCAACAGGACACAGTCCGGGAGGACTGGCAATAATTCGGCGTTCCAGATCTTCGTACAGATTGTCAACGACTAACTGGGCCTTGCTTTTTTTTCTGACCTCAAGTCTACTCATAATCTCCTCCATTCACAGGGATATTGCCCCGATAGCAAAAAATAGTCTCAATGACGCAATTATATCATATGAGAAAAAATTTGAAAAGAAATGATAATTTATTATCATTACAATAAAAATGTTATAATAATAACAATTTGCAAAAGAAAGCAGGAAGAGAGCATTAATTTATAAAAAAGACAGAAAAAAACCACATCAAATGATAAAATATCATCGATAAATGTGGTTTTTCTTTGCATTTTCTTCAAAAATGTATAGCAAAATATTTTGAAAAAGTATTAGAAAAAATAGTGCTTACAAAAGAAAGCCGCCAGATTGTAATCTTTTTTTAACAATCGGTCCAGCAAGGACAACGAGAATGATTTTCACAAGGTCACCAGGGATATATGGAATTACTCCGGCAAGCAATGCCTGGTAAAAGGTAAGGTGTGCCTCGATGGCAAGCCATGCCGTACCAAAAATGTAAGCAACAATAGTACCGATGGCAAGACTGACAATCTGCATACCGCGGTTAGAAAACTTTTCAAAAGCAAATCCACAGATGATTGCCATTGGAATAAATCCGATCAGGTATCCGCCAGTAGGTCCTAAAAGCTTTGCAAAACCAGAACTAAAACCGGAGAAAACAGGGAGTCCTGCAATACCAATAAGAAGATAGATCAGATAACTTATTGTTCCAAACTTCCAACCAAGCAGACATACAGTCAGGTAAATTGCCAGATTTGTTAAAGAAATCGGAACGGGGCTGATCGGAATCGGGATGGAGAGTGGTCCTAAAATACAGGTGATGGCAGCCATAACAGCGATGAGTGCCATCTGGAATGTTGTAAAAGATTTTTTCTTTGTAGTAGTAACAGCAGACATGATAATTTCCTCTCTAAAATGTATTGTTAAAAATAAAACTGGCTCCATTATAAAAGAAGTAGAACGAATTGTCAACCATAAATAAAAAATAAGTTAACAATGCTTTTCTGATTGACAGGGAGCTGACTTTGGCCTTTCTTTCGCCACACAAGTAAATTTTTTCAAAAAACTAGCATTCTGCACAAATATATTGACATTTTTTGCGTTTTTTTGTAAAATTAAAAATGGGACTAAAAGTATCAAAAAGAAAGGGAGAGAAAGTATGAAGCAACGATTTTTAAGTATTTTTCTTGCGTTAGCCTTAATCATTCCATTCTTTCCGCAGGTAACTTTACCAGCGAAAGCAGCGGAAACGACAGCAAAAACGCAGGATGAGAACAGTAATGAAAACACGGATGCTTTTGGAATCAAGATGGATACAACCATTGATACCAAAAAGGAAAAAGCGAATAACCCTTATGGAACAGAAGGCTGGGTAAATCTTTTTACCGTACCGGAACTGTTTGTTTCACAGGGGTATGATGGCTACAGAAGTTTTGAAACCTATAATTATAATAATGACAGAGATCATAAAGAAGGTTCCATTGGAAGCATAACAGACGGAACTCGGATAGGTAAAAAAGAGGAAGGGAACAAAAACGGATTTACCATTATGGATACGGCACCTGTCGATGCAGAGGGTGAAGGGCAGAAGCGCTATGTGGCTGTTCTTGGCTACTGGCTTGGAGGAAAGCGTCTGGAGCTTTATATTGCAGATAAAGACGGAAACAGAGTAAGTAATACTTATGCTATTGGAGGGGAAAAAACTCTTGATTATCTGGAACAAGCAGATGCATTTGAAGATACAGGATTTGTTTCTGTAGCAGCAGGCGATTTTAACGGAGATGGAAAGGATACAGTTATAGCCTATGCTCCGTTGATGGAATCGGATAGTGAACAGCCTCAGTTGTGGGAGTTCTCTATCGGAAGTAATATGCAGTTAGAGAAAACAGGAACTGTCTGCAATATATTTGATATTTTAGGTACAGGGAATATAGCAACAAAACATTCAAATAACGGAAAAGTATTCAGAAATACACCAGTTGTTCAGATGACAACAGCAGATACAGACAAAGATAGCGTAGATGAGCTTGTTGTCACAGCAGGAATGAATAATACGAAGGCGGATGTAAATAACCGCCAGTCGAGAATGTTTATTTATGATAATATCACAGAGGAAGAAAAGTCTTACTGGAATAAAACTTTTGAGTTAGATACCAAAGGATATAATAATGGTAATCAGAGACTCCGCTGGGCATCTTCTTCTGTAGGTAATCTTGTTATGACAGGCAGCGGTGCGGACTATCCGGAGATTATCACAGCAGGATGGGTAGATAAGAAAACAAATAAAGATGCAGATCTGACCCATGATATCGGTGCATATGTAACATCTTGTAGTAAAACAACTAAAAAAGGTAATTCTGCAATAGGAACGTATGCGAAAAGTGAAGTACCAGCAATAGGAAGTAATGGACAGCCACAGGTCAGTGGATTTACAAAGGATGGACATTACAGAGATGACGTGCAGTCCCTGGTCGTTGTAGATACCTTTGCTGCAGATGGTGTGAACGCAGCAGCCTCTGTACTGATTATGGATACGATATATACCTATGAAGCAGGGAAGGGTCTTAATGAGGAATACCGTACGGATTATTTTAATCACAGTGATAATGGAATTGGTACCTCTATCATTACAAATGGATTGGTACAGGATGCAGTATCCGGTAATTTTTCCGGCAATGAAGAAGGCAGGGAACAGATTGTATTTACAACCTGTCAGAAACGAGCATCAAAAAATCAATATTTCTATAAGACCTATACATACAAAAAGACAGGTAAATCTTTCTGGCAGTGTAACTCAACAGGATATCGTATTAGTAAGAAGGGGAATGCGTACACATCTTTATGTGCACCAGATATTGACTCAGACAGTACGATCGCAAGAATTAAAGACGTATCTTTAACATATACAGAGCCGGAAGTGCTTGCACTTCTTGAATCAACTCCATATTTTTCTGAGGTAGACGAGGGAGATATCGGCAATAGTGAAACAGCTTATGGTAAGGAGAATGGAGAGGGAACTTCTGTATCAACAGCAGAGGGACTTACCACGAATATCGTAGCTGGTTTTGAGTGGTCTGTTGATGATATCTGTGCCGGCTTTGTATGCGGTGCCGGCTTTGAGACGAGTGTAGAACAGGGATATACCTGGGAGACTGCTACGAGTACGACAAAGAAATTTTCCTTAAATTACTCCAATGATACGGGAGAAAATCAGGTTATTGTTTACAGAAGACCGGTTACAACATATCGGTATGAAATTAAAGGAACAAAAGATACGATGGTACTTGCGAGACAGGGTACTCTGCTGACAAGTATGCTTCCGGTGGATGAGTATAATGAGGCAGCTCAAAGCTATGAACTGGAAGAAATCGCAGATGGAACACTTGCCACACCGGGCAATCCATTCTCTTACCGTTCAAGTACAGCGGGTCTTAATAATGTGGCAGAAAGCAAAATAACTACCCAGTATGGAAAGGAAGGAACGGTAACACAGGAATTTTCAACAGAGACAGAACAGGAAAAGACATTTACCTATGACCTGAATGCTTCGTTTACTGCTTATGGACTTGTATTTGGAGTAAAAGCAGGCGGCGGTGCCGGTACAACTTATTCGGAATCGCAGTCTACGATTAATACAGAGGCGATTACAAAGACGGGTGCAGTTACAGGTAAACAGGTAGAAGGTTATGATTTTAACTGGAAATTTGCACATTGGACAACAAAGGTAAATGGTACAGAAATACCGGTTCTTGGTTATGTGCTTACGAATGTTATCGCACCTCCGTCTCCACCGGAAAATCTGGCAGTAGAGAGTGTAACATCTGATTCTGCAAAGATTACATGGGATGCAGGAGAAAGAGGAGCTGATGAATATCGTATTTATCAGATTTATTCTGATGGAAGTGATATTCAGATCGGAACAGTCGATGGAACAGAGAGTACATACGAAGTTACAGGATTAAAACCAGATACATCCTATACTTACGCGATTAAGGCTTATAAAGAAGGAAAGAAAGGGGATGCGATCTCTGGAGAATCTGTTTTCAGTGAGAAGCTTATCGTTACGACACTTCCGGAGAAGATGGGAACTGTCACGATCACTAATCCGGAAAATGCAAGTGTAAAGATTGGTGGAAGTGCTGTATTTAAGGCGGATCTATCCAGTACAGCTTCTGATTACAGAGCAACTAATTACAAATGGCAGCGAAGAGAAAAAGGTGGTAAATGGCAGACGATTGACGGAGCAAAATCCAGTAAGCTTACACTTAATGATCTTACAGAAGCAGATAATAATACAGAATATCGCTGTATTTTCCGCGTAAGTTACACAAGTGCCAGCTCTCTTATTGAATATTACAGTAAGGCAGCGACGCTTACAGTTGGTGAAACTGCAGTTGCCCCAGAACTTACGATAACCGGACATGATAATACGGGAAATGGAACACTTGCCAAACCGTATGCCGGCAAGTCCAATTATAATAAGAAGACAGGTACAACAACGCAAGAGATAAAGACAACAAAGAATATTACGATAGAAAAATCAGGTACGCAGCCAGAGTTAACAGTGTATACAGATGGAGACCAAACGGCTCCGAAGTATTACGGTGTTGGAAAAGATGAGAATGACAATATAGTATATTATCAGGTGGCTAAGACCGGCGATACGTACACTGCAGGTGATAAGATTACAGTTGCTGAAAAATATTCCTATACGAATCTAAACGGCGCTGCAGTTACGGATGTTCCGGCAGAATTTAACAGTGGAAAGGATTCTGTAACTGTAACGAAAAATGATGTTACTTATTATCTTCAGGCGAAGATTACCGGAAAACAGAGAGCAGGTATCAATACAGGAAGCAGTGGAGTTACATCAACAGACAGCCGTCTGGAATCTATGACAAGAATCACATATTACTGGAAGTCAAATAATGGATATTATACATATGATTCTTCTGCACCGAATACGCCTGGAAGTGCTGTGACTTTATCAGATGCCGATAAAAATGCATTATATGATGTTTACCACAAGGCAGATACGAAAGTTGTTGTTGGAAGAAATGAAACCTATACAGTAAGTGATACAAGTACAGTGAATGGAAAGCAGGAGACTACTTATGAAAATGAGAGTCAGTACGGATTTGCTCTTGTAACGATAAGTAGTGGCGAAACGACAACATATACAATCACTTCTATTCAGGAGGATGTAAAAGAAACTTACACCGTAGGAGATACAGAACTTGCTGGTTTTGATCCGGCGAAGCTTACGCTTGTGACAAAGCAGGTTATCAATATCGTAGAGACACCTGTATATACGACACAGGCTGGGGATAGATTAACTCTTCGTGCAAAAGTAACAGAAAATGAGGACAATAGTAAGGCAGCAGTAGGTGCTTCTATAGAATTTAAGATTGTAAATACACAGACAAATGGAGTAGAGACGATCAGTGCGACGACGGATGCCAATGGTGCAGCATCCGCAGAATGGACAGCAGCTACGAGTGGTCTCTACAGCATTCAGGTAAATGTTCTTGCCAAATCCGGTTATACAGCATCGGCAACGAAGGCACAGTATTATAATGCAGGTGGAACGTACGAGACAAACACAACAGAATACCGTCTTGTATTATCCAGTGCAGGAAAGACTTTGACAGGAACCATGACCTATGGTGGAAGTGTTAGTTATGAGCTTCAGGAAAGAGCCATTACCGTTTCCTCAGATGCGGCAAAGGCACAGACTGTTGGGGAGTGGAAGAAGTCAGAAAAGACTAATCTTACTTATACGGTAGAAACAACAGAAAAAGACAGAAAGAAAGTGGATGAAGTTAAACAGCCATTATCAGTGGCAAGCTATAATTTCCGCGTTTATGATGGAGATACGATTGATCCACAGAAAGAACTTGCAGCGGCAGCTTTACAGGTAACAAAAGCAGCAGTAACAATTACACCGGAAATTAAAAATGGTGTAACCCCGTCTAGTGCTTCTGACATTACTTTAAAGGTGGAACCGGAAATTTCGGGAGTGAACCTTAATGATGTTCTTAATGTGAACTGTGGATATTTTACCGATAAAACAGCGACCGGTAAGTTTGATGTTATACTTTCCTACAAGACGGACAGCAATGGCGCGGTAACGGATAAAGTAAAAGCATTCCAGAATAATTACACAGCAGTATTTGAAAGTGCAAGCTTTACTGTAAAACCAGATAGTGCACAGGTGAAGTTTTCCTGTGGAGAAAATGGTACGATTGTTGGACGTTATGCGGATAACTGGTATCCGATGGCATCTGGAAGTAACCAGACCAAAGGAACGAGACTTCGTTTTGCAGTGGCACCAAACAGTGGCTATGGCGTAGCTAAGTGGATTATCAACGGAACGGATTACGCAGTAGATGCAAAGAATCTACCAGAGGGAATGCGTATTTCTGAAGACGGAAAGATCTTAGATGTAGCTTCATTTAATCCGGCATCACAGACCGCATCAACAAATCCAGGTCATACAAAAGACGGCGTTCTTACAGTAGAAGTGAGCTTCAAGAGTACCTCTCATGAGATTACTTACAATGTAGATGGTAAAGGAGGAACCTTAACAGCCGTTAATGAAAATGATAAGAAGATTAATTCTGGAACTAAGATTACACAGGGAAGCAAGGTAACATTTACTGCAGAACCAGAAGAAGGATATATCGTATCTGGCTGGAAAGTAGATGGAAAGACTTACAAATGGCAGGACAAAGACGAGGATTATCTTGGAACAACATTAGTTCTTGAAGATATTTCCAAGGATGAAAATGTAATAGTAAGCTTTAAGAAGAGCACAGCTTCCTACAAAGTAATTACCAGTGTAGCAGATGAAGATGGAAAGACCGATACTTCTCTTGCGAAGGTAACAGCAATCAACGCAGAGACAAAAGAAGCGGTAACAGATCTTACTTCTATTAAAGAAGGAACAACACTTACCTTTACAGCATCTGTAGCAGATAAGACAAATCATATGGTAAAACTGTGGCAGACAAGTAAGGATGGTAAGACCTGGGAAGATGCAGCGTTAAGCGGCGGAAGTAATACATTTACCCTTTACAATATCAGTGAAAATCTGTATATTCGTTCGGTGATTACCATCGCCCAGAAATACAGCTTAAAGTATAAGGTTGTATTAGATGACGGCAAACCTAGTGAGACAATAGTAACAGATAAAAAGATTGCAGAACTCACAGCGACAAGCAATGGTCAGGAAATTACAAGTGGAGACAGTCATTCTGCGTATATTCCGGTAGAATTTGCCCTCACTTTAAATAATGATTACTATGTCACTGGCTGGAGTAAGAATGTGAAGGCAGGCGAAGATTTATCAGCAGCAAGCCTTGACGCACTTGACAGCAATACAGAAGTCGTTGTTACTATCAAAGAAAAACCGGTTGTGACAATACCATCCGGTATCTCTAATGGAACTCTTACAGTAATCTACAAAGATGCCGCTAACAAAGATATATCGGTATCAAATGGAGATCATGTTCCAAATGGTACACAGCTGCTTGTTACATTAACACCGGAAAAAGGCTATGTCGTTGATGAGGATGCGTTAGGTGCATCAGTAGAAACAGAATATACCGATGAAGATAAATCTGGAAACACAACAGACACGAAGTCTTACAAGGTAGAGAATGTAATAGCTAATGTAACCGTAAAAGGAGCATTTAAAGCACTTGGAACACATAAAGTAACTTATGAACCTGTAATTGCTTCAGGTGAGAGTGCAAACGGAACCTTAACCGCAAAGGCAGATAGAAAGCAGATGGACATTTACAAGATTGACAAGCTTACTACTGGCGAAAAGGTATATGAAGGAAGTACACTGACATTTACGGCAGCACCAGATCAGGATTATTCTGTTCAGGAATGGCGCGTTAACGGTAAGGTCTTGAAAGAAGATGGAATCAAAGTTACAGATTCCACATTAACGATTGCAAATGTCGAAAAAGACTATACAGTAACCGTACAGTTTAAGAAGTCAGGAAGTGACACAACAATCGCTGCCGGAGCAAACGGAAAGATTGTCAGTGCAGTAGCAGGAAAGGTAGATCAGATTGCCAATATTGAAACTGGATTTGTCCTTGCTTCCGGAGCAACGGTAGATATTACAGCACAGCCGGATACCGGATATAAGGTAGGCTGCTGGAAAGTAAATGGAAAGGTTGTTGATGGACAGACAGGCAATACGTATACTTACACAGCTGATGAGAACGGCACAGGAGCCGCAATCACCGTACAGTTCGTACAGATTGATTATGCAGTAAGCTGGAGCGCAGTAAACGGTACAGTGAAAGCAGAGGATACATCAGGTACAGAATATGAAGGCAATAAAGCCGATATACGTGGCGGAAGTAAGGTGACATTTAGTGCAACACCAAAAGAAGCTTATAAAGTAAGCTGCTGGAAAGTAAATGGAAAGGTTGTAGACGGAGAAAATGCAAATACATTTACATTTACTGTTCCAAGTGGTGCAAAAGAGACACCAGAAGTTGCTTCTTATAAAGTAGAGGCAGTTTGTGAGAAAGACCAGTTTACATTAACTTATGCACAGCCTTCTAATGGAACGCTCACAGCAAGGGGAGCGGCAGGCGAAGTTGCAAGTGGCGATAAAGTAAATGGCGATGAAAAATATACATTTACTGTGAAACCGGATGCAGACTATATCGTTGAAAGCTGGAAAGTAGACGGTCAGGTAATTGACAGCCACAGCACTTCCTATGAAGTGACAGTAAAGAAGAATACAGAAGTTTCTGTACGGCTTGTTCCTGCGTCTTATAAAGTAACTTATAAAGTAAACAATGAGCAGGGTAAACTTCTTGTTGGTAAAGATCCAGAGGAAAAGACCGATGGAGAAATTTCAGCAGCATATGGAACAAGTATCAAGTTTACTGCAGTATCCAATAAATTCTGTCATATCAAAGGCTGGAAGCTTGATGGAACAGAAGTCACAGATACGACAGAGGGAATAAGCATAAGTGCAGATGGTTCTGAACTGACTCTTTCCGAAGTTAAGAAAGAGCATAGTGTAGAAGCAATATTTGATGCAGCTACAATGTATGAAGTTTCTTACGAAGTTGATGAAACAAGTGAAGGTGTTGCTTCTAATGCAGGAACTCTTAATGCGAAAGCTGGCAACACAGACCTTAAGCTTAAAAAAGATCAGACAACCACAGTAGAAGGTGGAAAAACTCTTACATTTACGGCAGTTCCAGTGAGTGCAGACTTTATGGTAGCAGGCTGGTATGTGAATGGTAAGAAAGTAGAAAATGAACTTTCCAATACGTGTGTCATTGAAAAACTCGACAAGAAAGTACATGTAACTGTACAGTTTACACAGTATAAAGGATACGCACTTCCAGTCAGTGGTGAAGGCTATGCACTTTCTGAGATGAAGAGAACACCAGATGATACAACACCAGACACGGAAATCCGTGAAAATGGAACGCTTTCCTTCAAGGTAGCACCAGATACAGATAATAAATATATCCGTATTGATAAGCTGGTTATTAACGGATATGACTGCCTGGCTGATAAGCTTTCAGAAGGAAAAGAACAGCCAGAGAACTGTACCTTAGTAGAAGTACAAAAGAATGAGGATGGAAGTTATGTGATAACCGTTTCAGGAATCACAGGAGAAATCCAGACAGATATTACTGCCCACAAACATACCTTAAAGAAGGTGGATAAGGTAAATCCAACCTGTACAAAAGCAGGAAATAAGGAATACTGGATCTGTGAGGATGAAAATTGCAAGGAAATGTTCTTAGAAGAAGCAGCTATGAAGGCGGTACAGTGGAAAGATATTTTACTTCCGGCAACAGGTCACAACTATCAGAATGGTATTTGCAAGAACTGTGGAGCTAAAGATCCGACATATGTAGATATTCATCCAGGAACGCCAAAAGTAAAAGCAAAAGCGAAAGGTGATCGAAAGATTAAACTTAGCTGGAGCAAGGCAAAAGATGCACAGGGCTACATAGTATATCGCTATAATGCAAAGACAAGGAAATATGCTGTGATTGCTAATACAAAGAAGACTGCCTATACAGATAAGAAGCGTACGCCGGGAACGGTATACAGATATCTTGTAAAAGCATATGGTGTATCTTTAAATAAAAAAGTAATTTATGGACAGGTATCTAATTGTGCATCTGCTGTTACAAAGCCGCAGACTCCAAAGATTACATCTGTAAAGAAAGCTGGAACGACAAAGGCAGCAATTCAGCTTAAAACAGAACGTAATGTTAAAGGATACCAACTCTATGAGTACATGTGGCAGACGAAGAAGTTTAAACTTGTTGGAAAGATTGAGGGTAAAAAATATTATAAGTATGACAGTAAAAAGAAGAAATTTACCCGCGATAGAAAGTCTAAAGTTGTACAAAATGCAAAGAAAAAGACAATTTCTGTAAAGATCACAACAAACAATGTAAACTTCAAACGTTACAGAAGATATCGTTTCAAAGTACGTTCTTATGTAAAGTATAATGGCAAGCAAATTTTCAGTAAGCTTTCTAAACAAAAGATTGTAATTCGTTAAACAGGAAATATGATCTGCGTTTAAACTAAAAGAGACTTCCCGGAAGGTTCGGATGCCTCCTCCTTCCGGGAAGTCCTTTTTGTCTTTACAAATAGATAAATATGTGGTTTGTGAGAAGCATATTCTTTCTTGACTGCATGGCAAAATCAGCCTATTATAAGAGTTAGAAAAGGCAGATATCTTTTTACTTTTTTTATAAATATATCTGCAGGTGTTGGAGGAAAATGTAGTATGGAAGGCAAAAGACTGACAAGTTATGCGATGGAAGAATTAGAATGTCCAAAGTGCGGGCATAAGCATTCCCTTAAAAAGTATAAGGTTATTAATGTAACAGAGAAGGCAAAATTAAAAGAAGAAATTATGAAGAACAGGCTGTACCAGTTTAGCTGTGAAGAATGTGAGTATATGGCACCGATTACATATGACAGTTTATATGTGGATAGCCAAAGAAATATTATGATTTACATGGCACCGGTCATGAATGCAGAGATTAAAGCAGAGATTGCGGAGCTTGAACAGGAAAAGGGTATAGATAAACGTCTTGTAGATAATATTAATGATTTAAAAGAAAAGATTATGATTGCCGATAATCATTTAGATGATCGTGTGATTGAGATTATCAAAATCATGTATATTGACCAGATGAAAAAGGAAATGGAAGACGACACACTTTTGAATATTCTTTTTGATTATAATAGAGATAACTATTGTTTTTTAGTCTTTTTCCAGAAAAAAGGAATAGGGAAGATTCCGCTGACAAGAGAGTTTTACCGTCAGGTGGAGGACAAGTACAAAGATGCAATTAAAGAACATTCTATGGACAGCTTTATGAAAGTAGATATGGAATGGGCAGGAAAGATTCTTTTTAAAAACCACAATAAATTTAATTAAAAACAATTGATTAAAAAGAAGTAAAAAGTTCTTGCACTCTACATACTGTTATGGTATAATAAGAACGCTGTTTGAAATAAGATAACTATTGAATATAATTAATTAATGAAACATATATTGGAAGAGGTGAATAAGATGCGCGAGGGAATCCATCCAAATTACTATCAGGCAAAGGTTGTATGTAACTGCGGTAACGAATTCGTTACAGGTTCTACTAAAGAAGACATCCATGTAGAAATTTGTTCTAAATGTCATTCATTCTACACAGGACAGCAGAAAGCTGCTAAGGCTCGTGGACGTATTGACAAGTTCAATCGTAAATATGGCATGAATCAGAATTAATAACCGTAAGGTTTTAAATTAGGCGGCGGTGCAATGTATCACAGAGAATGTTGTGATGTTGTACCGTCGCCTAATTTTGGTTATACCAGATGTGAGATGACACACATCTTGCAGCAAGAATGCGAGGCATTCTTGAAAGGAGGTGCTCTTTGAAAAAGACAAGTATTGGAGGACAGGCAGTAATGGAAGGGGTCATGATGAAGAATCTTGACCGTTATGCAGTTGCTGTTCGGAAACCAGATCATGAAATAGAAGTAATGACGGACGAGTATAAAAGCCTGGGAAGTCGTTATGCGGTTCTTGGCTTACCAATCATACGTGGAGTTGTTAACTTTGGAGAGTCTTTATATATCGGATTAAAAACATTATCCTATTCTTCTTCTTTTTATGAGGAAGAGGATTATGAGCCGGGAAAAGTGGAACAGTTTTTTACAAAAATTTTTGGAGATAAGTTAGAAAGCGTTCTGATGGGAATCACAATGGTCATTTCTGTTATATTGGCGCTTGGAATTTTTATGGTACTTCCATTTTTCCTTACGAATCTGATGAAAGGATTTCTGCCATCTTACAGTATACGTACCCTGATTGAAGGAATCATACGTGTGGCATTATTTCTTATATATATATGGCTCATATCTAAAATGGAAGATATAAAGCGGGTGTTCATGTATCATGGTGCAGAACATAAGACGATTAACTGTCTGGAACACGGTGAAGATCTGACACCGGAAAATATTAAAAAGTATTCGAGGCTTCATAAGCGTTGTGGAACCAGTTTTCTGCTTATTGTTATGATTGTCAGCATTGTCGTATTTATGTTTATTCGTGTGGATAGCTTAGTATGGAAGTTTGTGCTGAGAATCCTTCTCGTTCCGGTTGTGGCAGGTATTTCTTATGAATTTATTCGTCTGGCAGGAAGAAGCGATTCGAAGATTGTGAATACGTTAAGTAAACCAGGATTGTACTTGCAGTATTTTACAACAAGAGAGCCAGATGAGGAAATGATGGAAGTTGCAATTAAGGCAGTAGAAGGCGTTTTTGACTGGAGAGAGTATCTTCGGGCAATGCATAACGGCGAACTGGAGGATTAGCTATGACAATCCGGGAAGTTTTAATAAATATACGAGAACGACTGCAAAATGCAGGGATTGAAGATTTTGAATATGAAAGCTGGGCATTTCTTGACTGGAAACTTCATATCGACAGAGCTGAATTTTATATGAACCCGAATGGGGAGGTAAAGGAAGAACTTTTAGCAGAGTTAGAAAGTGTTCTGAAACAAAGAGAGCAGCGAGTGCCTTTGCAGTATCTTATGGGTGAATGCGAATTTATGGGATATGATTTCTATGTGGATGAACGAGTGCTGATTCCGAGACAGGATACGGAATGTCTGGTGGAACTGGCGGTGGAAGATATTCGGAATAGAAAGACACAGAACCGATGTGAGTCTAATAATACAGCAGATCAGAAAAATGAACAGAAAGTCAAAGTGCTGGATTTATGCACTGGAAGCGGCTGTATCGGCATTTCTGTAGCAAAGCTTTGCCCGGATACCGAAGTGACTCTTGCAGATATTTCTGAGGGGGCGTTATCTGTAGCAAAAAAGAATGCACAGAACCTGGATGCAGGTGTTACCTTAATCAAAGGCAATCTTTTCGAAAATATCGAAGGCAGATTCGATTACATTTTATCGAATCCACCGTATATCCCATCAGAAGTAATCGAAGGCTTGATGCCAGAAGTAAAAGAACACGAACCGCGACTCGCCCTTGATGGCGAAGCAGATGGTCTTAGCTTTTACCGAGAAATTATAAATGAGGCGCCTGATTACCTGAATCCAGATGGACGAATTTATTTTGAAATCGGGGCAGAACAGGGAGAAGACTTAACCCATCTTATGAACGAGAGAGGATTTTCCGAAGTAAAAGTGCATAAAGATCTTGCAGGACTTGACCGAATCGTGACGGGCATATATAGTAGGAAGTAATTGCTATAATAATCTGATTTAAAATAGATATGCAGTTTGGGTAACAGTGAAGTATGATAAAAGATATAACTATTTAAGAACACATAAAAATAAAATCTGGATAGTCATTTAAAGTTTAAGAAAATGTAAATCTGGAACATAGATGGTTATCAAGGTATAAGAAGGCACAGCAATAAACTTGAATGGTTATGAATAAAAGTTATAGTTATAAAAGCGCAAGAAAACAGGAGGAATAAAGATGTTTGATAAATTAGAGGATCTTGTAAAACGTCTCGATGAGGTTATGCAGGAACTTAGTGAACCAGATGTAGTTAGCGACCAGAATCGATTCCGCAATCTGATGAAAGAGCAAAATGAGCTGGCTCCTATCGTAGAAAAATATAAAGAATATAAAGAAGCAAAACAGACAATCGAAGACAGTGTAGAGATGCTTGAGGAAGAACACGATGAGGAAATGCGTGAGCTTCTGAAAGAGGAATTATCTGAAGCAAAGAAGAATGTAGAGCAGTATGAAGAGGAATTAAAGGTTCTCCTTCTTCCAAAAGACCCTAACGATGATAAGAACGTTATCGTTGAGATTCGTGCCGGTGCCGGTGGGGATGAGGCTGCATTATTTGCTGCTGAGATTTATCGTATGTACAAAAACTATGCCGAATCTAAACGTTGGAAAACAGAGTTCATTGATGTGAATGAGAACGGTATCGGAGGATTCAAAGAAGTTTCCTTTATGATTAATGGCCAGGGCGCGTATTCCCGCCTGAAGTACGAGAGTGGAGTTCACCGTGTACAGCGTATCCCTGCAACAGAGTCCGGCGGACGTATCCATACTTCTACAATCACAGTAGCAATCATGCCAGAAGCAGAAGAAGTAGATGTACAGCTTGATATGAACGATTGCCGATTCGATGTATTCCGTGCTTCAGGAAATGGTGGTCAGTGTGTAAATACAACCGACTCCGCTGTTCGATTAACACATATCCCAACAGGTATCGTTATTTCCTGTCAGGATGAGAAATCACAGCTTAAGAACAAAGATAAGGCAATTAAAGTACTTCGTGCCCGTCTGTATGATTTAGAGCAGTCTAAAGCACATGATGCAGAGGCAGAACTTCGTAAGAGCCAGATTGGTACTGGTGACCGTGCAGAGAAGATTCGTACTTACAACTTCCCACAGGGACGTGTAACAGACCACAGAATCAAGTTAACCCTCCATCGTCTCGATGACATTTTAAATGGTGACCTCGATGAAATTATCGACAGCTTAACAGCAGCAGATCAGGCAGCAAAATTAAGCAAATTACAGGAAATGGAGCGTTAAAAATTATGCAGGAGTGGAAGAAAAATATCAGACAGGTTGTTCCTTATGTACCAGGTGAACAGCCAAAAAAAGCAAATGTAATAAAGTTAAATACCAATGAGAATCCTTATCCGCCTTCACCGAAGGTAAAAGAACAGTGTGCAAAAATCTGTGCTGAAACAGAAGAACTGCGTCTTTATCCAGATCCGACAGCTGGAATGTTAGTAGAGGCAATCGCAAAATATAAGGGATTAGACAGCAGTCAGGTCTTTGTCGGAGTTGGCTCCGATGATGTACTCGCCATGGCTTTTCTTACATTTTTTAATAGCGAAAGGCCGATATTTTTCCCGGATATCACTTACTCATTCTATGATGTTTGGGCTGATTTATTCAAGATTCCATATGATAAAAAGCCATTAGATGAGAACTTTATGATTAAAAAAGATGACTACTACTGGAAAAACGGTGGAGTCGTATTCCCGAATCCAAACGCACCGACAGGTGTGTTAATGCCACTTGATGAGATTGAGGACATTATCTCTCATAATCAGGATGTTATTGTTATCGTTGATGAAGCCTATGTAGACTTTGGAGGACACAGCGCACAGGAACTTCTCTCCAAATACGAGAATCTCTTAGTTGTGCAGACATTTTCCAAGTCCCGTTCCATGGCAGGAATGCGTATCGGTTACGCAATGGGTTCTGCAGAATTAATCAAGGCTTTAAATGATGTGAAATATTCCTTCAACTCCTACACAATGAACCGCACGTCCATCCTTCTTGGAACTGCATCCATCGAGGATGATGTGTATTTTAAAGAAACTGTAGAAAAAATTGTAAACACAAGAGAATGGTTCAAAGCAGAGATGAAAAAACTCGGCTTCACCTTCCCGGATTCCAAGGCAAACTTCCTTTTCGCTTCCCATCCGAAAGTACCTGCAAAGGAAATCTTTGAAGCAGCCAGAGAAAAAGATATTTATGTGCGTTACTTTGATAAGCCTCGCATTAATAACTATCTGCGAATCACAATCGGAACAGATGAGGAAATGGAAAAGTTCTTAAAATTCTTAACATCTTTTCTGAAAATCCAGAAATAAACATGGTATTATGATGAAATATATTGTAAAATATAAGTATTACAATATAAGACAATACAGGGAGGATTACTATGAAAAAGATTCTGTTTGCAGCTTCTGAATGCGTACCTTTTATGAAAACAGGCGGACTCGCAGACGTAGTAGGAGCATTACCAAAGGAATTTGACAAAAATGAGTGGGATGTACGTGTTGTAATGCCAAATTACCGCGGAATCCCAGAAGAGTACCGGAACAATTTTGAGTATGTTACTCATTTTTATATGGGAGTAGGGCCATACATTCCAAACGTATATGTGGGCATTATGAAGTACGTTTACAATGGCATTACTTATTACTTTGTTGATAACTTAGATTACTTTGGAGCAATGGAGCCATATTCCGATACAAGAACTGACGTAGAAAAATTTACTTTCTTCTGTAAAGCAGTTCTTTCTATCCTTCCAGTTATTGATTTCCGCCCAGATTTGATTCACTGTCATGATTGGCAGACAGGATTAATTCCAGTTTACTTAAAGACAGAATTTGCGGCAAACCCATTCTTCTGGGGTATTAAGACAATGATGACAATTCATAATCTTCGTTTCCAGGGTGTATGGGATATCAATACAATGAAAGGTTTAAGCGGACTTCCGGATTATCTCTTTACACCAGATAAGTTAGAGTTCAAAAAAGATGCGAACATGCTCAAAGGTGGAATCGTTTATTCCGACTTTGTCACAACCGTAAGTAACACTTACGCACAGGAGATTCAGACATCATACTATGGCGAAGGATTAGACGGATTGTTAAGTGCACGCAACCAGAGCCTTTTTGGCATTGTAAATGGTGTCGATTACTCCTTATATGATCCGTCAAATGATGTAAAGCTCTATCGGAACTATTCAGAATATAACCATCGGGAGGGAAAGGCTGCGAATAAAGCAGAACTCCAGAAACAGCTTGGCCTTGAAGTGAATCCGAACAAATACATGATCGGACTCATTTCCCGTCTGACGGACCAGAAAGGTCTCGATCTTGTACGCTACGCAATGGATCGTCTCATTGATGATAATACACAGATTGTCGTAATCGGAACCGGTGATCCTTCATACGAGGAAATGTTCCGTTACTATGCATGGTGTAACTCTGATAAAGTTTCTGCTAATATCCTCTATTCCGATGATTTGGCACATAAACTGTATGCGGCAGCAGATGCTTTCTTAATGCCATCCTTATTCGAACCATGCGGATTAACACAGATTATCGCTTTTCATTACGGAACGATTCCAATTGTCCGCGAGACAGGTGGATTAAAAGATACCGTTATACCTCTGAATGAATTCGAGGATACCGGAGACGGATTCTCCTTCAGCAACTACAATGGAGATGAACTCATCAATACAGTAAACTACAGTAAGTACATTTACTTCGAACAGCCAGAAATTTGGGATCATATGATAACGAGAGCGATGGAGAAGAATCTTTCATGGGGAGTTTCGAAGAGACGGTATGAAGAACTGTATAATACGCTGATTGGACGATAGATAAACAGACGCCGCTGGTAAAAAGAAGTAGTAGTAGGATTGCCAGAAGAACTTGCGAGAAGACCCCTAAAAAATTTATTGATTTTATTCCGTTGTGCTAAACGCTCCATTTTGCCCAATAAAACAGAAACTTCGGAAAAAGCAGTCCGAAGTTTCTATGGTCAAAATTCCGCAGCACAAAGTCATAAAATTCAATAAATTTTTTAGTGGTTCTTTTTCGTATTTTTTGAGCAATCCGATAGAATATCTACGGCGGCTGACTGTGGATGCTGGCACAAAATCAGAATTCACTTTCTCAAATTTTTTCACCGATTTGTTGTCGTATGAGTAAACATCCGCTATAAAAACTTTGAAAAATCGAATTTAAATACTATTTTTTTTTATACTGTTATGGATTCACTGTGTTTTCTCATGAAATCACAGCTTTTCGGGGAATTCCCAAATCTCTCCAACATGAATTCTGATTTTACTTCAGAAACCACTGTCAGAAACATCGAAATCCCATCGTCCATATTTGTGGTCTCGGAGCAAGTGTTGGATGCGAGCGCATAAGCGAACATTCAACGCGCAGCGACTAAAATCACAAATATGGACGATGGGATTTCGATGTTTCGTCAGTTTTGCCAATTCAACAAATCAGAATTACTTAGAATACTATTTGTACCAGGAACATATACAAGATTGTTCCTCCCGCAATACTGAGCAATGTATTCTTTTTCCATTTATGTAGAATGAAAATGAACGCCAGTGCGATAAGTTCCGGTATGCAATGATTTACTCCGCCGATTGAATCTTTTAAAGAATAAATGACAAGAAGCCCAATTACTGCATTGGGTAGAACTCGTCCCAGAAATCTTACAAACTCTGGGGCACTGTCTGCGGAGAAAATGATAAATGGCAGAAAGCGTGTTGTCATGGTGCCGAGCACGACTACAGCAATGGTGATAATCTGTTGTGTGGTAGTCATTATGCATTTTCCTCGCTTTCGTTCATTTTATTATTTAGGGATTTGGTAGATGGTAGTAGGTTTTCATTGGCTGCTTTGTCCTTCACACCGTTCTTTGTTTTAGGAGCTTTTACGACTTTAGCTGAATCATCTAATCTGTTTCGGCATAAGAAAAAGCTTAAGATATAAAGAAATCCGATCGGATTATGAAGAAGATACAAGCAGCGATAAAGCGGTAAGTTTAATTGATGGATATTTGAATTATACAAATTATCAGGCATATGCTTCAGAAAAATCTAAAAACTATATAGCACAGACTTTACTGGAGGGAGCAAAAAATAAAGTTTGCAATTTATTTCCAAATAAACATATTCAAATGTATGAAGACATAAATGAAATGTTAGATGGAGATATAGATGTTACGAAAAAGTATTATAATCAGGTGGGAAGATTTTATGATATGTATCATAATACACTTGTTAAGTTGAATCATCTGGAAGCGAGTCTGGTAGACGATGAGCCAGGACCGTTAAATATTCCAGACAGTGCTGTAGAATATAATGGGCATTACTATTATTTATGTTGTAATAATGAAGCAGAAGATTATGCAACTGCAGAAAATTACTGCAAGGAGCAAGGCGGTTACCTGGCAACAATTACATCTGAGAAAGAAAATAAATTTTTATTTAATTATGTAAGGAAAAAAGGATATTCGAGTGCCTATTTTGGCCTTAATAATTTAAAAGACGGAAAAGCCTATCAGTGGAATAATGGTGAATTACTAATTTATACAAAATGGGCAAAAAATGAACCGGATAATACTTTCAGTGATTATGGATATTATGTCAGATTTAACGAGAATGCAAAAGACGGTACATGGAAGGTCGATACATTTAGTGGCGGCGAAACGAATTTTAATAATGTATTTTTATGTGAGTGGGGAGATTATTCTGTTACTGGAAATGATGGATTAAAAGTAACATCAAAGAAGCGAGATATTGTTTTGACATTAGATATATCAGCGAGTATGGATGGTATTCCTTTAGATGAAACGAAAAAAGCTGCAGCAAAATTTGTTGATTCTATTCTTAATAAAAATTCAAATATTGGACTTGTCTCTTATAGTGATGAAGCAACAAGTCTTTCTGGTATTTGCAGTAATGATGTTTTTTTGAAAAATACTATAACAAGTCTTTCCAGTGCTGAAAATACCAATATAGAAGATGGATTATCGAGAGCTTACAGTATGCTACAATTGGGACAGAGCAAAAAGAAACTTATTGTTTTAATGAGTGATGGACTACCTACACTTGGAAAGGACGGAGAGGAATTAATAAAGTATGCAGAAAAAATAAAAGATTAGGGAGTCTTAATCTATACACTTGGATTTTTCCAAAATACAGAAGAATATAAAGCAGAAGGCCAGTACCTTATGGAGAAAATCGCAAGTGAAGGATGTCACTATGAAGTATCCAGTTCAGAAAATTTAGTCTTTTTCTTTGAAGATGTTGCAGGTCAGATCGGTGGACAGAAATATATCTATGTGAAAGTTGCCTGCCCAGTAGATGTGTCAGTAACTTATAAAGGAGAAACATTAAGTTCGGCAGAAAATGATCAAAACCTTAGAACAAGTTTTGGAACCTTATCATTTAGGGAGAATGAGGGGAAGGAAAATAATGAAGAAGAAAGTAGCGGATATAGCAACACATATTTAAAAGAAGCCGATAGCAAGGTTAAAATTCTCAGATTAAAAGAAGGAACAGACTACAATATAAAAATAAATGGAACTAGCGATGGGGAGATGGATTATACGATAGGCTTCGTGAACGATGAAGGCGAGTACAATGATTTCCGAAGATTTGAAGATATTGATATTAATAAAGATACCGTAATAGATACGGTGGCCAATACTTCAAAAAAAACATTGCTTAATATAGATGAAGATGGCGATGGAAAATATGATTTAAAATTACAGGCAGGTGTAAACGGATATGGAGAGGAAGTAAAAATAGACAGGGGAATATATATTATCTTAGCATATGCATTTATCAGTGCATTAATAATTACCATCATCGTAAGAAGAATTACTATTTAATTCATTAAGAGAACTACAGACGAAGCCATTGCCCCCAATAAGGC
>OIEG01000257.1_pt1 | contig 24839 bp, 30 predicted proteins | sample 1581751 | NCBI WGS metagenome assembly OIEG01 (sample SAMN01760950, study PRJEB22395) | human gut metagenome | reverse complement strand
ATACAAGTTTTATTTATTGCACTTTTAAGTATTATGTTGACACTTTCTCTTACAAATTCAACAAATAAACAAATTCAAGCACAGCTTGAAAAGATCATTCCATCTACAACAATTATGTTGAAAAAGAAAAATAATGAGATGTTAACACAAAAGGATTTACAAAATATTCATCATAAAGAGATTACGTATCGTTTTTTACAAAATGATGATGTTGAATTTTTAGGCATTTCTCCATTAAAAAAATATCAAACGAATAAAACACTTTATATTTCTGATTATATTCAAAAACCAAAATATAAAATACAGGGGAAAGAGATTGGAAATGATCAAGAAATTATTCTTGCAAGATCAACTTATGAACAGCTGATTTATTTAACGAAACAAAAGAGTTTGATGAATCAAGAAGTTTATCTCTTTTTTGACTATCAAAATGAAGTAAAATCTTATCCTGTAAAAATAGTTGGAATTGAAGAAAAGGAGACTGTTATGGAAACTCTTTATTTAAAAGAGTTTGCGTTTAATCATTATTTACAAGAACTCTATCAGTTAGAACAAGGACATACAGTCTTTTTACAAGTAAAAAATAAAAAAGCAATGAAGATTTTAAAAGAGAAATATCCAATTTATCAATTTAAACTTGCAAATAGTTTGCTTTCTTCAACAATAGATAAAAAATTTAAACAGATAGAAATTATCTTTCTTGGTTTTAGTTCATTATCAATTATTACAGCTTGTTTTTTATTAGGTTTTGTTTTGTATTTAATGGTGATTAAAAGAAAAAAGTATTTTGCAATCTTACAAACCTTAGGTGCTTCACTTAAACAAGTATGTTTTATTGTTTTATTTCAAGGTTTGATTATTTCAGGTGTTGCTTTTTTCGAAGCGTTTCTTGTTTTAAATCAATTATTTGTTTTAGCAAACACTCTTATTAAAGAAAGTATCTCAAATTTGATGGATAATTTTTTTATAGTGTCCTATGAAATGATGGGTGTTATGTTTATTGTGGTACTTATTTTTACTCTACTTTGCAGTATGGTTCCGATTAAAAAAGTGAAGGAAATAGAGATTATAGAAGCTTTAAAAGGATAAGAAAAGTTTTAAAAGGATAAGAAAAGTTTTTTATTGCATATAAGTTACTATGTGGTATAATAAAAAGGCAAAATCAATGAATAGGAGTATTAGCAAATCCCCTATATTTAGAGAGTCAGTGGTTGGTGGAAACTGATTATAGCATTTGTGAACTCGCCTAGGAGATGTATTTTTGAATAAAGTAAAAAATATCGTAGAACTGCGTTAAAGTTTTGAGGTGCTAGAAGTGTTTATTTCTAGAACTAAGGTGGTATCGCGTTAAAATTGGCGTCCTTAGATAAGGACGCTTTTTTATATTTAAGGAGGAAAAATTATGCCGTTCGATCACACAAAAATAGAGCCAAAATGGCAAAAATATTGGGACGAAAACAAAACATTTAAAACAGATTGTTATGATGATTCAAAACCTAAATATTACTGTATGGATATGTTCCCATATCCATCTGGAAATGGTTTACATGTAGGACATCCTGAAGGATATACTGCAACAGATATCGTATCAAGAATGAAAAGAATGCAAGGATATAATGTATTACATCCAATGGGATTTGATTCATTTGGATTACCTGCTGAACAATTTGCGATTCAAACAGGTCATCATCCTGCAGAATTCACAAAGAAAAATATCGATGTTTTTAGAAAACAAATTAAATCATTAGGTTTTTCTTATGATTGGGATCGTGAAATTGCGACAAGTGATCCAGAATATTATAAATGGACACAATGGATTTTTACAAAATTATATGATCAAGGATTAGCATATATTGATGAAATTCCAGTTAACTGGTGTCCAAAATTAAAAGCTGTTCTTGCAAATGAAGAAGTTATTGATGGTAAGAGTGAACGTGGAGGATATCCTGTTATTCGTAAACCAATGCGTCAATGGGTTTTAAAAATCACTGAATATGCAGAAAGATTATTAGCTGATTTAGATGACTTAGATTGGCCAGAAGCTACAAAACAAATGCAACGTAACTGGATTGGTAAATCTATCGGGGCAAATGTTGATTTCAAAATTGATGGAACAAATAAAGTATTTACAGTTTTTACAACACGTTGTGATACATTATTTGGTGCAACATACTGTGTTATGGCACCAGAACATCCATATGTTGAAGAAATTACAACTGAAGCACAAAAAGCAGCTGTTGAAGCTTATAAAGAAAGCTGTGCAAGTAAATCTGACTTAGAAAGAACAGAACTTAATAAAGATAAAACAGGTATCTTCACTGGAGCTTATGCAATCAATCCTGTAAATGGTAAAAAAATTCCGATTTGGATTTCTGATTATGTACTTGCAAGTTATGGTACAGGAGCTATCATGGCTGTTCCAGCTCATGATGATCGTGACTATGAATTTGCTAAAAAATTCGGTATTGAAATCATTCCAGTATTAGAAGGTGGAAATATCGAAGAAGCTGCTTATACAGAAGATGGTGTTCATATCAATTCTGAATGGTTAAATGGTCTTGGGAAACAAGAAGCTATTGATAAAATGGTTGATTGGTTACAAGAACATCATTGTGGACAAAAGAAAGTATCTTATAAATTAAGAGATTGGTTATTTTCAAGACAACGTTATTGGGGTGAACCAATTCCTATCGTTCATATGGAAGATGGTACAATGCGTACAGTTCCTGTGGAAGAACTTCCATTAGAATTACCTGCAACTAAAAACTTCCAACCTCATGATAGTGGTGAATCACCACTTGCTAACTGTGAAGATTGGTTAGAAGTAGAAATCGATGGACAAAAAGGGCGTCGTGAAACAAATACAATGCCTCAATGGGCTGGATCATGTTGGTATTATATTCGTTATATTGATCCACATAATAGTGAACAAATTTGTGATCCAAAATTATTAGATAAATGGTTACCAGTTGATTTATATGTAGGTGGAGCAGAACATGCGGTATTACACTTATTATATTCTCGTTTCTGGCATAAAGTTCTTTATGATTGTGGTGTTGTTAAATGTAAAGAGCCATGGCAACGTTTAGTACATCAAGGTATGATTTTAGGAGACAACAACGAAAAAATGTCTAAATCTAGAGGTAACGTTGTTAATCCTGATGATATCGTAGCAAGTCATGGTGCTGATTCACTTCGTTTATATGAAATGTTTATGGGACCACTTGAAGCATCTCTTCCTTGGTCAACAAATGGATTAGATGGTTCTCGTAAATGGTTAGACCGTGTTTATCGTTTAATGATTGAAACAGGAAAATTATCTAATGAAAATGATCATAGTTTGGATCGTGTTTATCATCAAACTGTTAAAAAAGTAACTGATGATTTTGAAAAATTAGGTTTCAATACAGCTATTTCACAAATGATGATTTTCATTAATGAATGTTATAAAGCTGAACATGTTTATAAAGAATATGCTGAAAACTTTATTAAAATGCTTTCATGTATTGCACCTCATATTTGTGAAGAAATGTGGCAACAATTAGGACACAATGATTCAATTGCTTATGAACCATGGCCAACTTACGATGAAAAAATGTTAGTAAGTGATACTGTACAAATGGGTATTCAAGTTAATGGTAAATTAAGAGCTAAAATTGAAGTTGCTAAAGATGCAGATGATGAAGCTGTTAAAGAATTAGCATTCCAACAAGAAAACGTTAAAGCACATACTGACGGTAAAAATATCGTTAAAGTAATTGTGGTTAAAAATAAAATTGTAAACATTGTCGTTAAATAAAATATTACAAATGTTTAAGTAGAGATACGTCTCAAAAGCCTTGAAAAATCAAGTTTTTTGAAAAAAGTGTCTCTACTTTTTTATTTGCATATATTTTGATTAGTCTGCAAGAGTTATTTTAATATTAACTAAACTAACGATAGGTAGTAATATAACTAACAAAAGGAAGTGAATGGATATGGAGAGGAAAGAAGAAATTATTCAAGCGACACTTATGTTAGCGTCTAAAAATGGAATAGACAATGTTTCAATGTCACAAATAGCGATGTAATTAGGAATAAGGAAACCATCATTGTATAATCATTTCCGTTCGAAGGATGAAATTGTAAAGGCAATGTATGATTATTTAAGAACACAAGCAAAAGAAAAACTAAAAATAACAGATCTTGATTATGGAAAACTTGTCAAAGATAAAAGTCTAGAAAAAGTTTTAAAATTAGTGGTTCATAATTATTGTAAGATGAGTACACAAAGTGATCTGTTTTCATTTTATAAAATCATTTATTCAACACGTTCTACAAATTGTACAGCTGCTCAAATTATGTGTGAGGAAACAGAAAAAATGCTTTTAGCAACTAAAAATCTTTTTTATGCATTACAAGTTCATCAAAAAATATTTGTAAAAGATATTGATCAGGCAGCTATCTCTTTTACAACGACAATACATTCTTTGATTGATTATCAATTAGATAGGAAAAGTGCAGGAAATAAATTTAATGAGGATATATTAGATAATTATATTTGTTGGTTTAGTACGGAATTTGGTGGTAAAGATGAAGAAAATATTGATTAATTATTTAGGACTTTTAGGAATTATATCTTTGATTTCTTACACTCTTGCTGTTGTTTTTTCACCATTTGGCTGAAAATAGAGCTTTAGCGTTATGGGCATTGCTTGCTTTAATTTTTATGATTTTAGAAGTTATTGGCACAAAGAATGTTCTGCGTTCTTTTTTTGGTATTCCGGAAAGATTTTCAGTCTTCGCAGTTACAGGATTTAATGCTGTCTTGGGAATTTATTTAATGGGTTTAAAGGAGAAAAAGATGCAAACAAAAAATCTAATAATTTGTAAAGAAATTAGAGAATATTATCATGATGTTGAAAATTTAGTGAGAGATAGTTTTTGGAATGTATATCGTCCTGATTGTTATGAACATTATTTGCTTAATCAAATAAGAAATGATGAAGATTTTGTGAGTGATTTGGATTATGTGATGTTTTTAAATAATAAAATAATTGGACAAATTATTTTTATGAAGGCTTTAATTAAAACAGATGAGGGTAGAAATTTAGATGTTATGACCATAGGGCCTATTTCTATTGCAAGTGATTTTAAAAGACAAGGATATGGAAAAATACTTATTGAATATGCACTTGAAAAAGCTAGAGAATTAGGATGTGGTGCTGTTTGTCTAGAAGGAAATATTGATTTTTATGGAAAAGTAGATTTTGATTATGCTAAAAAATATGGCATACGCTATCATGGATTACCTGAAAATGAAGATAGTTCATTCTTTTTATGCAAAGAACTTATAAAAGGTTATCTAGATCACACTCGAGGTGAATATTTTACACCTCAAGGTTATTTTATTGACGAAACGAAAGTGGATGTCTTTGACCGACAATTTCCATCTAAGAAAAAATTAAAAATGCCAGGTCAAATATTTTAATGAATATTGGCAAAAAGGAAAAATAAAATGGTATCAAGTCAGAAATATTTAGATTATGTTTTAGAACAATTGAATGGTTTAGAAGAAATTACTTATCGAAAAATGATGGGTGAGTACATTCTTTACTATCAAGGAAAAATAGTAGGTGGTATTTATGATGATCGTTTACTTGTTAAACCTGTAGCATCAGCAATTACTTATATGAAAGAGCCTGTTTATGAATGTCCATATACAGGTGCAAAGGAAATGCTTCTTGTAAAAGAAGTGGATGATTCTTCTTTTATAAAAGGATTATTTAAAGTGATGATTGATGAACTTTCAATGACTAAAAAGAAAAAATAGAATATTTTGAGGAATTATGGATTTTGCTGTAATTCTTTTTTTATTTTTGTTAAAAAAAAGTTGTAATTATGATAAAATATTTACAAGAGGAGAAAGATGGGTGATTCCGTAAAAAGACAAGAAATCTATAAAACATCATTTAAATCTTATTTAAAAGCAATGTTTGTATTTTTTGTTTTCTTTTTAATTTGTTCGTTTACGTTCTTCTTTTACATTAAAGAAGATATTGTAAATGAATCTGTTGATAAAGTTTTGATGAATACGGAAAAACAAACAGAAAGTTTAAAAGAATACATAAATATTCAATATCGTTATCTTGAAGGAATTGGAAATCATATTAGTAGACAAGATCTTTTCTGTGAAGATAATATTAATTTAATAAAATCAATTAAGAAATATACAAAACTTGAAAATGTTGGAATTATTAATTGTGATGGGGAAAGTCATTATGATAATGGCGCTGTTAAAAATGTTGCCCATCGTGAGTATTTTCAAGAAGCACTTAAGGGGAAAAGGTTCAACGTTTATTGTTTCTAAAGATGGACGATTGATTACTTATGATACTGCTTTCAAGAATAAAAAAATTTTACAAGCAGAAAGTATTTATAGCTATTTTGCAGGTTATGATGTTTTGTCGACGGATAAACTTCAAAGTTTAAGAGAAAAATTTACTAAACAAAAAAAAGGCTATATAACATTGAATTATCAAAATAAAAAATCATATATGGCATATTATCCACTAAAAATCAATGATTGGATCATGTGTTATAGCATTGATGCTGATGTTGCTCAAGAATCTTATACAGTTATTATTAGCTTAGGGTATCTACTCTTTACATTATTTGTTTTAGGTTTACTGGTACTTCTTTATACAATTTTTAACATCAACAAAAAACATCAAAAGAATCTATTAGAATATGTTAGAAAAGATGCGCTTACAGGAATTAAAAATAAAGAAACTTTAAAAACGGAAATTACAAATTATCTTGCAAAGGATAAATCTCAACATACGGGGGCTTTATTTATGATTGATGTTGATAACTTTAAAATGGTCAATGATCTTAATGGTCATGTTATAGGTGATGAAGTATTAAAAGCTTTTGGTACTCTTTTGAAAGAATCATTTGCCATAGATGATATTGTTGGTCGTGCTGGCGGTGATGAATTTATTGTTTTTGTTAAAGAAATTGAAGATGAAATACAAGCTCAAAAGAAAGCAAATGAAGTATGTCAAAAGATAAGAGAAATTTACATTGAAGACTTTAAAGGAAGTATTTCATGTAGTATTGGTATTGCCTTTTATCCAAAACATGGAATAACATTTAAAACTTTATATAATTTAGCGGATCAAGCTCTTTATCAGACAAAAAATCAAGGTCGTAATGGGTATACTTGTTATATAGAAAAATAATTAATTATAGATAAAAACTATTGAAACAATAATTTTTATCTATTTTTATTTATGTAAATAGGATTGTATAATTTCTAGGCAAGGAGAGAAGGAAAATGAATAAATCTTATTTATATTTAATGACTACGTTTATGTTATGGGGAAGTTTATATGTTGTTAGTCAATTTGTTTTAGGAAAGATTCCTACATTTACAGTTGCAATGTTTCGTTATTTGATTGCATTTATTGCGTTAAGCTTTATATCTTTAAAAAGTAAGAAAGAAAAGATTGAAAAAAGTGATTATAAATATTTCTTTATTATGGGATTTATTGGTTATTTTATTTCTGTTGATTGTCAACTTTTAGGAACTAAGATTGCCGGTGGATCAATGGCTTCACTTATTAATTCATTAAATCCAGTGATTATTAGTGTGATGGCAATGATTATTTTAAATGAAAAACTAGAAATTAATAAAATTATTGGAATTATTCTTTCACTATTTGGTGTTTATATGATTGTTGGAACAGGAGCCAATATTGAATTTATTGGTGTTCTTATTTCTTTCATTGCTGTTATTGGTTGGGCTTTTATGTCTGTTATTTCAAGAAAGATTTCTAATAAATACAGTGCGCTTACTCTTACAAAGGTTTCAATGCTTATTGCGACAGTATGTAATATACCTGTTTCTTTTTTAGAAATTCAAATAACACATCCACTCATTCAAATTGATATAGGAGCCATTTTAGGAATTTTATATATGGGAATAGTTTGTACAGCCTTTACAAATATTTTATGGAATAAAAGTTTATCAATGCTTCCTGCTAATACATGTAGTGCTTTTTATCCTATTCAAACACTAACATCTTCTTTTTTGGGGGTGCTTGTTTTTCATGAGATTTTGACAACATCCTTTGTTTTAGGATCAACATTTATCATTGTTGGTGTGTTGATTAGTTTACTATTTCAAAAACGTACTCGAAAAGAGGAAGAAGTCCTAGTATAATAATACTAGGTGATGACAATGAATTTATATCAATTGCGTTATTTTGTAACGCTTGCTAAAGAGGAACATTATACAAAAGCCACTGCAAAATCACATATTACACAACCGAGTTTGACTCATGCAATTCATCTAATGGAAGATGAAATAGGATTAAGTTTATTTGAACGGAAGGGAAGAAATGTTATTCTTACAAAATATGGACATCTTTTTCTAAAAGAAATAGAAAATCTTCCTTTCATTACTTTTACTAAAAGTAGTGGAATTCGTTCTATGATCGATCATATTTTAGAAAAGAAAAATATTCATCCATGTATATCTATGGAAATAGAAGAAGATGAAGTGGTAGGTGGTTTTGTAGGACATGATTTAGGAATTGCTATTGTTCCTGATGTGGCTGTTTATGATTTGTTACCAATTAAAAAAATAAAAATCAAAGACTTAGAAGATCAACAAACTTTTTATATGGCTTATTTAAAAGAAAACGAGAAATCAAAAGCATTTAAACAATTTATTGACTATGTAGTAGGTGAAAAAAATGATTGGTGATCGTATTAATGATATTTTAAATAGCCAAGTAGAGTCTTCAAGTTTATCAGCTTTATGTCTTTTTTTAAAAGACAATATTAAAATGATTCCACAATTAACGATTCAAGACATCGCCAAGGCTTGTCATATTTCAAAAGGGCAAGTATCTAAATGTATCAAGATGTTAGATTATAAAAATTATGAGGAGTTTCGTTTTGCCTGTTTACAACAAATTGATTCTCTTACACGACATAAACAATTTTTCGATGATACGCAATCAGAAAAAGAAAATATAAACGCATTTACAAAGTATTTAGTTCAAGAAATAAATTATGTAAGCCAACATCTTTCGATGGATGAACTTATGAAAATGATTAGGAAAATTCAAAATGCACATCATGTCTACCTTTATGCAAGAGGAGATGCGAGAAGTTATTGTTATCAACTTTTAAGAGAATTGAATATTAAACATATATCTTGTACTTTATGTGATGGTAATTTTAAAAAGGATTATGTTTATCAAAAAGATGATTTATTATTGATTATCAGTACAAATGGAAACCTCTTTACTTTTGATCAACGAATTGTTAAAAGATTAAAAGAAGCTAAAATATTTAAGTTTCTTATTACCTGTCAAGAAATAAATGATTTTGATCAAACGTTTAGAATACAAACACATAATGCTTTATATAACGAATACAGCATGCGTCATGTTTTGGATTTAGTATTGTTATTGCTTTAGTTTCCTTTTTGGAAACTTTTTTAATTTATCTTGCAAAAATGTTTAAGATGTTTTTGTAAGATAAAGGAGGAATGACAATGGGATTTAGAAAAGATTTTTTATGGGGTGGTGCTACTGCTGCGAATCAATGCGAAGGTGGTGTTAACCAAGGGAAGAGAGGTCTTGCTAATGTCGATTTAATGCCGTTAGGAAAAGATCGTTATCTAGTTGGGACAGGAAAGAAGAAAATGTATGATTTTGATCAAGAACATTTTTATCCTGCCTTAACAGCAATAGATTTTTATCATCATTATCAAAGTGATATTGCTTTATTTGCGCAAATGGGTTTTAAGACATTTCGTCTTTCGATTGCTTGGACACGCATTTTTCCACAAGGTGATGAAAGTGAGCCAAACGAAGAAGGGCTTCAATTTTATGAAAATATTTTTAAAGAATGCCATAAATATGGTATTGAACCTCTTGTAACTATAAATCATTTTGATTGTCCAATGCATTTAGTAAAGACAATAGGGGGATGGCGCAGTCGAAAAATGATTCATTATTTTTATAAACTTTGTAAGGTATTATTTACACGTTATAAAGGCCTTGTTAAATACTGGATTACATTCAATGAAATCAATATGATTTTACATTTTCCTTTTGTAGCGGCTGGACTTTGTTTTGAAAAAGGTGAAAATGAAATACAAGCAATGATTACATGTGTTCATCATCAACTTGTCGCAAGTGCAATGGTTACGAAACTTGCCCATGAAGTAGATGAAAAGAATCAGATAGGTTGTATGTTGGCGGCGGGCTCTTATTATCCGGAAACTTGTAAACCTGAAGATTATTGGCAAGCGATTTGTGATAATAGAGAGGTCTATATGTTTGCTGATGTACAAGCTCGAGGTTATTATCCATCTTATGCATTAAAATGGATTAAAAAAAGAAAGGCCAACATTCCCTTTGAAAAAGGTGATCAAGAAATACTTATGAAAAATACAGTAGATTTTGTAAGTTTTTCTTATTATTCTTCAAGAGTAAGTAGCAGTGATTTAAGTAAAGGAAAACAAAGTGAAAGTAATATCTTTGCTTCAGCAAAAAATCCTTATCTAAAAGAAAGTGATTGGGGTTGGGCTATTGATCCATTAGGTTTTAGAAGTACAATCAATGAACTATATGATCGATATCAAAAACCACTTTTTGTTGTAGAAAATGGTTTGGGAGCAAATGATGTTGTAGAAGAAGATGGAACGATTCATGATGAATACCGTATTGATTATTTAAGACAACATATTCAAGCAATGAAAGCTGCCGTAGAAGAAGATGGTGTTGATTTAATAGGGTATACAACATGGGGTTGTATTGATTTGATTTCTAATGGTACAGGAGAAGTACAAAAGCGTTATGGTTTTATTTATGTAGATCGTGATAATCTAGGAAAAGGAACTTATCAAAGAAAGAAAAAAGATTCATTTGAATGGTATAAAAAAGTTATAGAAAGTAATGGAGAAAATCTTGATTAAAGTTGCTATTTATTGTTAGATTGAAAGCTTCTTTTCTAAATAGAAAAGAGGCTTTTTTTATGGCTTTAAAATGATAATCTCCAAAAGTGGAGGAAGCAATATGGAAACATTATTCAATTCTAATAAAAAAACATCAAAGAAAACACAAGAAGCAATTGCTTAAGCAATTAGTAAAGATAAAATTGTTATTTTAAATACAGGAAAAAATCAAACAGAACTTGAAGAGTTTTATGATATTCTACCAAGAGTATGTTATTTAAATTGTATTTTTGGAGCACTTGTTTAAGATTTAAAAGAAAGCATTGTATCAAAAAAAGTTTGATGAGGATACTTTAAAAAACTATTAGAAATTGCGGTAAAGGAAGATGATTTTATTCATTTTCTAACAGAAAAATCTTTTGTTCAAAAAGGGAAAGTTGAAAGAATATCACATAGAAAGCTACCAAGAAATGTATAAACGTGTGACAATTCAAAAAGAAAATCTTGTAGATTTTTATTTAAACAATCCTTTTCCGGTTTATAAATTAAATCTTTATCATCAAAGTTCAAAGTCAAGGCAAAGAACCTATAATAGTATTCAAGAAACTTATTTATATGTTTAAATGGCACTTGCTGAAGAAACATCTTTAGAAATCATTTGTAAAAATATCAATAAAGGAAATGGTTTAAAACATTTATGCCAAGTTTTAAATTTACCAACTGAACAAATAACTGTGGTTAGAATGGATGTGTAGAAGTAATTAAAAATTATTTATTAAAAGAGTTATGAGAGTTACTTTTTTGTGCTAGGATAATAAACAAAGGAAGTGTTTTAGGTGTTTAAAAAACAAAAGAAAATGACAGTAATGGATTTTACAGGAATCTATGAAAATGAAAATTTTTATAAACATAAAAATATTGAATGGCTTGATTTTCGTGAATTGCAAGGAGTTTATGGCTATTGCAGTCAACAAGCAAGAAAAAGTATTGAAGATAAAATAAAGGATTTATCACCGGAAGGCATTCATTTTATAGATTCAGGAAATTTTCATTATGTGAGTGAATTTTGGATAGAGAAAATTAAACAGAGTTTTATTTTAGTTGTTTTTGATCATCATAGTGATATGGTACAACCTTTATTTGATAATATTTTAAGTTGTGGTTCCTGGATTTTAAACAGTATTGAAAATAATGTGTATTTAAAGAAAATTATTCTTATAGGAATCGATGAAAAACAGGTTTCTTTAATTCCTAAACATCAAGATAAAGTTTTATACCTTAAAAATGATGATTTAGAAAATTTGGAAGTTTGGAAAAAAATCGATGATTTGTTACACCGTTATCCTTTATATATTTCAATTGATAAAGATGTTTTATCGAAACGTGTGGTGCAAACAGATTGGGATCAAGGTTCAATGCAACTTATTGAATTTAAAATATTACTTGCTTATTTATTTAAAAACAGTCATACCATTGGTGTTGATATTTGTGGAGAATGTGCTAATGAAGTTGGGCTTCTAAATGAAATTAAAGAAGATGATGTCTTTAATAAAAAAATTCTTTCATTTTTAAAAGAAGAAGAAAACTAAAATAGGACCAAGATTTTTGTCTTGGTCCTATTTTAAAGTATTGTGTAACATATTTAAAAGTAATTCTACAAAAATAACCACGATTGATTGTAAATCAACGATTGATTGTTTAGATAATGTATAGCCTGGTAAAATAAGAGTATTTTCAATAGCTAATTTAGGTTTCGAATTTAAAGTAATTAAATACGTATTTTCTGAAGCATTTGAAAGATCAAAAAAACGAGAAACATTATTTTGATTTCCTTCGATAGAAAAATAAATCAATAAATCCTCTTCATGAATCGTATTATAAAGATGACTGGCTTGCATATAATCATAGGCAAAATAAGTATTAATACCTAAATCTTGTAATCCTAAAACTAAATGCTTTGCTGGTAAAGAGGAATAATGAACACCGATGATGTAGATGTTTTTGGTGTTTTTTATTTGTTCAATAAGTTGATTGAGTTTGTTTTGATCGATGTTATTAAATTGACGAATAACTGATAAATATTGAGAAATTTGTTGATTGAATAAATTTTCAGGATTCACTTCAATATGTTCTTGATGAAGATAATGTACCATATCAAAACGAAAATCTTTATAACCTTTATATCCTAAAACTCGGCAAAATCTTAAAATACCAGAAGTTGAAACTTGGCATAGTTCAGCAATTTTTGTAATTGTTGCTGTTTCAACGGCGGAAGGATTTTGAATAATGTAGTCATAGACTTTACGTTCTGTTTTCGAAAAATCATTTTTATGTAAGTGTATCGTATCCATTAAATTCATAGTATCACCTCATGTTTATTTTATCTAATTGTGATAAAATTGTCAAAATAATATGTAACTATTGACAAAGTAATGGAAGAAGAATAATATAAATTTGTAAAAATTATCAAAATGAAATGTAAAAAGTAACAGGAGGCTATTATGAAACAATTACCAAAAGGATTTTTATGGGGAGGAGCAACAGCTGACTTTCAATATGAAGGAGGATTCAATGAAGGAGGACGTGGACTTTTATCTCATGATTTTGAAACCGATGGTTCTCAAGAAAATCCAAGACATCATACTTTTCAAATGCCAGATGGAACAATCTTAAAACCACGAAGTTCATTTTTCTATGCAGATCCAGTACCTAGTGAAGCTAAACCAGTTTTTTTAGATGATCAATATTATCCAAGTCATCAAGCAGTTAACTTCTATCATCATTACAAAGAAGATATTGCTTTAATGGCTGGAATGGGCTTTAATGTTTTTCGTTTTAGTATTTGTTGGAGCCGTATTTATCCATTAGGGGATGAAGAAACGCCAAATGAAGAAGGGTTAAAATTTTATGATGATGTTATTTCAGAACTTGAAAAATATCATATGGAACCACTTATTACCATTTGTCATGATGAAATGCCAATGCATCTTGCTTTAAAATACGGTGGGTGGTCAAACCGATATGTTATTGATTGTTATGTAAAATATTGTAAGACATTATTTGAAAGATTTGGAAAACGTTGTAAGTACTGGTTAACATTTAATGAAATCAATGCAGTTAGAGGATTTGGTCCATGTGGAACAAGAGAAAGTGATGGAAAAGTAAGATACCAAGCAGACCATCATATGTTTGTTGCCAGTGCTAAAGCTGTTATTTTAGGACATCAAATGATGCCGGAAAGTATGTTTGGAACAATGTATGCGATGAGTGAACTTTATCCAGCAACATGTAAACCAGAAGACATATTTAAACGCCTTCAAGCAAGAAGAGAAAACTGGTATTTTATTGATACAATGGCAAGAGGATATTATCATCCTTATGCTAAAAGTGTGTGGCAACATCATGGATTTGATTCATTAGAAATTACAGAAGAAGATAAAGAAATCTTAAAAGAAGGACAATTAGACTTCGTATCATTTTCTTATTATCGTTCTAATACAGTAAAAAAAGATGATCCTTGGTTTAATGTTGGCGGTTCTTCGAATCCTTATTTAGAAAATACACCTTGGGGATGGCCTGTTGATCCACTTGGACTAAGACATTGTATGAATGAAATTTATGATCGTATCCAAAAACCAATTTTTATTGTTGAAAATGGTATGGGTGCCATTGATGAAGCAGATGAAAATGGTTATGTAGAAGATGATTATCGTATTGAATATCTTCAAAAACATTTATCTGCAATGGCTGATGCCATTAATATTGACGGTGTCGATTGTTTAGGTTATACAATGTGGGGACCTATCGATCTTGTCTCTTTATCAACGGGAGAAATGAAAAAACGTTATGGATTTATCTATGTTGATATGGATGATAAAGGAAATGGGACTTTAAAACGTACGAAGAAAAAATCTTATGATTGGATGAAACATATCATTGAAACAAATGGAAAAGCACTTGATGAAAAGCTCTAGCATTCGCTAGAGTTCTTTTCATTATTGACACTTCCTTATAATTCCTATAATATTAGTAGGAAAAGGGAGGTGTCTTATGATTTATTTAGACTATGCAGCCAATACACCAATAGAAAAAGAAGTCCTTGATACCTATTATCAAGCAACGATGCACTATTTTGCTAATCCTAATGCAAATCATTCTTTAGGGTTACAAGCAAAAGATATTATTGATCAAATAACAAAGAAAATTGCTGAACAACTACATGTTTTACCTGAAGAAATTATTTATACATCAGGGGCCAGTGAAGCAAATAATCTTGCTATCAAAGGGGTTTTAGAAAGGTATAAACACCGTGGAAAACATATTTTAATATCTCCATTAGAACATAATTCAATTTTATCAAGTCTTACAAAAATGCAAGAACTTGGTTTTGTTGTTGAAATGCTTCCATTAAAGAAAAATGGACAAGTTGATGTGGCTCAAATAAAGTCATTGCTTAAAGAAGATACCATTCTTGTAAGTGTTTGTAGTGTTGATAGTGAATTGGGGATTAGACAACCAATTGAAGAAATTGGAAAAGTTTTAAAAGATTATAAATATTGTTTCTCTCATAGTGATGCGTCTCAAGCTATTGGGAAAATAGCAATTGATTATCAAAATGTCGATTTAGTAACCGTGGCACCACATAAGTTTTATGGAATGTTAGGTACTGGAATTTTAATTAAAAAGAAAAATGTGGGGTTAAAAACACAAATTGATGGAGGAAAATCAACAACTGTTTTTAGAAGTGGAACTCCTGAATTAGCGCATATTGCTTCTATTGAAAAAGCTTTAGAAATCGCATTTTCAAAACAACAAGAAAGAATAGAATATGTTAAGAAATTAAATTATAAAATTGTTGATAAACTCAAAGACTATCCACAGGTATTATTGAATCATACAGAATGTTCCTTACCTTATGTAATCAATATTTCTTTAAAAGGAATTAAAGCCACAAAGTTTGCAAAACTTTTAGATCATCAAGGAGTTTATGTTTCGACGAAAACATCATGTTGTCCGGCAGAAACACCTTCTAAAATGATTTATGCACTCTTTCATGATCGTGGACGTGCTTTATCTTCTTTTAGAATAAGTCTTTCTCATTTAACAACAGAAAAAGAAATTGATGAATTTTTAGCTATTTTTTCTCAATGTTATAAGGAGTGTTTTGGAAATGGAAAAATATAGAGAAATAGAAAGAAGTATCATAAAAACTTATCGTAAAGAAATTTGGTCTAAATTTATTAAAGCTATTAAAAACTATCAACTTATTCAAGAAAATGATAAAATCATGGTTTGTATCAGTGGGGGTAAAGATTCTTTTTTGATGGCTAAATGTATTCAAGAATTACAAAGACATGGACGTGTTCCTTTTGAAGCATGTTATGTTGTCATGGATCCGGGATATAACAGTTATAATCGAGATTTTATTGAAGATAATGCGGATTTATTGAATGTACCTATTGAAATCTTTGAAAGTGATATTTTCGATGTGGTTTCAACAGTTGATAAAAGTCCATGTTACTTATGTGCGAAGATGAGAAGAGGGTATCTTTATAGTAAGGCTCAAGAATTAGGATGCAATAAAATCGCTTTAGGGCACCACTTTGATGATGTAATTGAAACGACGCTACTTTCTATGTTTTATGGTTCAGAAATCAAAACAATGATGCCTAAATTACATAGTGAAAACTTTGAAGGATTAGAGCTTATTCGACCATTATATTTAGTGAAAGAAGAAAGTATTATTTCTTGGCGTAAACATAATGATTTAACATTTATTAATTGTGCCTGTCGTTTTATTGAAGGATGTTCTTTAATTAATGATGGAACAAGTAAGAGAAAAGAAATGAAAGAATTAATTAAAACAATGAAACAAGTAAACTCAAATGTTGATCAAAATATTTTCAAAGCTTTAGATAATGTTAATTTAGATTGTATTTTAGGAACAAAAAAGGATAAAGTTTATCAGAACTTTTTAGAAGAATATGAAAAATAAAGAAATTATAAAGAAAGCATTTAAGCAATCAATTCCTATTATGTGTAGTTATTTGTTTGTTTCAATAGCTTATGGCATAATGATGAATGAAGCGGGATTTGCTTGGTATGTCGCATTACTTGTAAGCTTTTTGATTTATACAGGAGCTTTTCAGTTTCTTTTAATTACTTTACTAAGTGGTGGTGCTTCTTTGCTTACAATTGGTGTTACGGCTCTTTTGATGAATAGTCGACAACTTTTTTATGGTTTATCTTTTATAGATGTTTTTAATAAAATGAAACAAAAGAGGTATATGATTTTTACCATGACTGATGAAACATATGCAGTTAACTGTAATTTAGAAGAACAAAATAAAGAAGAAGTTATGTTTTATGTCGCACTTTTTTCAAGAAGTTACTGGCTTATTGGAACTGTTTTAGGAGCTATACTTGGTAATTTGATTCCTTTTGATTTAACAGGAATTGATTTTTGCATGACAGCATTGTTTATTATTATTTTTATGGATCAATTAGAAAAAAATAAAGATCATTTTCCAGCTATTGTAGGGGTAATTACTGCTATTATTTGTTTGGTTGCGTTTGGCAGTCAAAACTTTATGTTACCGTCATTGATTATTTCTTCGATGGTTTTACTTGTAAAACAAGGAGGAACAGGATATGAATAAATATATTTTAGGAGCTATCGTTCTTTCAGCAATGATTACCCTTTTATTAAGAGCTTTACCTTTTCTCTTATTTAAAGAAAAAGAATTGCCTGAGTGGTTAAAAAAAGTAGAAAAAAAATTACCAATGACTATTATGGCCGTTCTTATTGTTTATTGTCTAAAGGATTTAAGAACACAGATGACAACACTCTTTTTCCCTTATTTTTTAGCATGTTTAACTGTTGTGTTTACTTATAAATGGAAGAAAAATACTTTTTTAAGTATTATTTTATCAACTGTTGTTTATATGATTTTTATACGTCTATAGTTTGTTAAAAATATCACAAGTTATAGATTTTTTATTTTAGCAGTGCTATAATTACATTAACGCTTAAAAATTGTATTTAAGGAGGAAATATAAATGGGATTTTTAACAGGTAAAACAGCAATTATTACAGGAGCAGGACGTGCTGTCTTAGAAGATGGAAGCTGTGGTTCTATTGGTTATGGAATTGCGACAGCTTATGCTAAAGAAGGAGCTAATCTTGTTATTACAGGACGTAATGTTAAAAAATTAGAAGCTGCTAAAGAAGAATTAGAAAGATTATATGGTATTAGAGTTTTAACAGTTCAAGCAGATGTCAATGCTGGTGCTGATAATGAAGCCGTTGTTAACAATGTTGTTAAACAAGCTATGGACACATATGGAAGAATCGATGTTTTAATCAACAATGCTCAAGCATCTGCATCAGGGGTAACATTGGCGGATCATACAACAGAACAATTTGATCTAGCAATGTATTCAGGTCTTTATGCTGCTTTCTATTATATGAAAGCATGCTATCCATATTTAAAAGAAACAAAAGGATCAGTTGTCAACTTTGCTTCAGGTGCAGGGTTATTTGGAAACTATGGCCAATGTTCTTATGCTGCAGCAAAAGAAGGAATCCGTGGATTAACACGTGTAGCTGCTAATGAATGGGCAAAAGATGGAATCAATGTCAACGTGGTATGTCCTTTAGCTTGGACAGCACAATTAGAACAATTTGAAAAAGCATATCCAGAAGCTTTCAAAGCAAACGTTAAAACACCACCAATGGGACACTTTGGAAATAATGAATTAGAAATTGGACGTGTCTGTGTACAACTTGCAAATCCTGATTTCAAATATATGACAGGAGAAACACTTACATTAGAAGGTGGACTTGGTTTAAGACCTTAATAATTAATCACTCTTAGGAGTGATTTTTTTCATGTGTTCTTTTATAATGGGTATATAGGAAAGAAGGGATATTTATGAAGTATGCATTGATCAATGGAAAGATTTTAAATGGTCACAAAGATATGGAAGTGGAGACAGGTAAAACCATTTTTATTGAAAATGAAAAAATTGTCGCTATTGAACCTTATCGTAATTTAGATAAATCTTATCAAATAATTGATTTACAAGGAAAATATATTTTACCTGGATTAATCAATATGCATGTTCATCTTGCAGGAAATGGAAAACCACAAAAGAAACAAAAGGATAATGAAAAGACAGTTAAAATGTTGATGTCTAATCCATTATCACGAAAAATTACGTACAAAGTCGTTTCTAATTTTGCAAAAATTGAATTAATGAGTGGAGTTACAACGATACGTACAGTTGGTGGTATTGCCCATTATGATTCGAAATTAAGAGATGAAATTTTAAAGGGAAAAGTTGTCGGTCCAAGAATTGTTGCTAGCAATGAAGGAATTTCAGTTCCTCATGGACATATGGCAGGTTCAGTCGCAATTGCGGCACATAATAATGAAGAAGCATTAGCTTTAGTAGATAAGGCAAAAAGCCAAAATGTTGATTTGATTAAGCTTATGATTACAGGTGGCGTTTTAGATGCAAAAGAAAAAGGCGTACCTGGCGAATTAAAAATGCCTCCAGAAATGGTAAAAGCGGTCTGTGACAAAGCACATAAACTTGGTTATAAAGTAGCAGCACATGTTGAATCTTCAAAAGGGGTACGCGTTGCGTTAGAAAATGGTGTTGATTCGATTGAACATGGAGCAAAATTGGATGACGAAATGATTGCTTTATTTAAAGAAAAGAAAGCCTTTTTATGTACAACGATTTCACCAGCACTCCCTTTTGCTTTGTTTGATCCAAGTATTTCCAATGTTTCAGAGATAGAAAAATATAATGGTGAACTGGTTTTCAATGGTATTGTTGATTGTGCAAAACAAGCATTAGAAAATGATATACCCGTTGTTTTAGGAAATGATGTAGGATGTCCATGGGTTAGTCAATATGATTTTTGGCGAGAACTTTATTATTTCCATAAATATATTGGTGTATCTAATCGTTTTGCTTTATATACAGCAACTTCACTTGCTTCTCAATGTGCCGGTGTTGAAGATGTTACAGGAACCATTGATGTTGGTAAAGAAGCAGATATGATTGTTGTAAGTGAAAATCCTTTAGATGATTTAAAAGCTTTAAGACATGTTGAAAAAGTATTTGCTAGAGGTAAATTAATTGATCACCCAAAGGTAAAAATCAATAAAATTGTAGAGACAGAATTAGATAAGTATTTATAAGGAGTTAATTATGCACAGAAAATTTTTCTTTTTTGATATCGATGGAACATTAGCAGTAGGAACACCAGGAAGACAATATATTCCTGAATCAACAAAAAAAGCAATCCGTATGTTAAAAGAACAAGGACACTTTGTGGCTATTGCCACAGGAAGAAGTTATGCAATGGCGGTCGATCATATGAGAAATTTAGGCTTTGAAAATATGGTGAGTGATGGTGGAAATGGAATTACCATCAATAATGAACTTATTACAATTAAACCATTAGATTATCAAAAATGTTTAAATCTAATAGGTGAATGTAAAGAAAAAGGATTTATTTGGGCTATTTCACCAGATAATAAAACAAGAAGATTAGCCCCAGACAATCGTTTTTATGACTTTACGCATGATGTTTATATGGATACGGAAGTTGTAGAGGGGTTAGATCCTAGAAATTATGATCAAATCTTTAAAGTTTATGTGGCATGTTTTGCGCCAGAGGAACAAAAATTAGAAACGTTAAAAGAATTACCTTGGTGTCGTTTTCATAAAGAATATTTATTTGTAGAACCTGGTGATAAATCAGTGGGTATTAAAATGATGGTTGATCATTTTAAAGGTGATTATAAAGATGTGGTTGTTTTTGGTGATGAAAAAAATGATTTAAGTATGTTTAGAGATGAATGGACAAGCATCGCTATGGGAAATGCAATCGATGAATTAAAAGAAAAAGCAACTTATGTGACAACACCATGTGATCAAGATGGTATTTACAATGCGTGTGTTCATTTTGGTTGGATTCAAGAATAAGATTATTTTTTGGAAATAGATTTGAGGACAAAGAAGGGGAATGTTGCTGGATTTAAGTGAGATGAAAGAAATGTGTTTAGCGGTGCAAAAATGGTTAAATGAACGCTTTTGTAATTCTGATTATTGGGGAATTAGTCAACTTCATGGAATACTTATTCGGCAAGGAACTTGTGAAAACTGCGATAAGTGTGATTATTGTGTTGTTGGTAGTGATAATTCTATGGCAAAGGAATATGAGATTGTTAAAGAAGAAAAAGGTTTTTTAGTAAGTCGTTAAGTTAAATTAGAATTTTGTAGAGAGGTTTATGAAATGAAAAGAGTAGAATTTGTAAGAATAAAATCCTCATTATGCGGTGGAGGATTAATAAAAGGTGGAAAATATAGTTTCATTGAGGTGGAAGAAATCATAAAAAAATGGATTGAAGATGGATGGGATTATTGTGGCTTTGTTCCTATCGAAACTAGAGCAACTGGTGATATTGAAACGATGTCTTTGATTTTCCAAAAGGAAGTGTAAAAGCATAAATCCCAGTTTGTAAAAGTAAATAAATAACGAGATAAATGAGAATTTGAAGGGAAGATCATGGAAAAAATATTTTTTGAAACAGAAAAAGATGTTTTTTATGAAACTTGTTATATAAATCCAAAGGAATCTCGTTGTGCAATGATTGGCTTATTTGGTGATGATTCTAATGATTATATGGCAAAATGTGGTGCTAAATGGCTACATGATCAAGGTGTTAATGTTCTTTGTATGTCTCCAGGTTAGAAAAATTATAGTCATGTCAATTATCCTTTAGAAAGAATAGAAACAGCTGTTCAATGGTTAAAAAATAATGGAAATAAAAAAGTTGGTATTGTAGGAATGAGTACAGCAGGAATGGATACACTTGTGGCAGCATCGTTTTTTTCAGATATTACATTGACTTTTGCTCTTATACCAAGTGACTTTGTGTGGCAAGGTTTTGAACAAGGAAATAAAGATGGCTGTAAAGAATGGCCGATACCAGGTGCTTCAACACTTTCTTGGAAGGGAAAGCCACTTCCCTATATGCCATTTATTTATGAACATCCAGTCTATTTGCAAAAGATTGAAGAAGAAACAAAAGGTTCTGGTGATATTGAGTGCAGTACATGTTTATTCATTGATTCGGAAAAAGTAAGAGAACATACGGAAGAAGAAATGATTAAAGTTGAAAATATAAAAGGAAGATTGTTTCTTGTGGGGGCAGATGATGATTCTTTTTGGGAAGCAGGAAAATATATCCGATGTATGGATCAACGTTTAAAAACACGCCCTCATAGTTGTGAATATACAACTCTTGTTTATGAACATGGAACACATTTTGTTTTACCTGAATCTTTGCTCCGTAAGGCATTGCCTATTGGTTTGAAATTTGTTTTGCGTTTTATTTTTAAAGCAGCAAAAGATTATCCTCATGAATGTGAGGCAACAAGAAAAGATATTGATGAAAAACTTTCAAAGGCCTTGAAAGAATGGTGTGAAGAATAAAATGAAAGATTGAAATACGGAGTGTATAATTCCGTATTTTTAAATACTATGAAATTTATAAGTAACTTATAAATTTATTGATATCTATGATTCTAAAAGCAAATCTATTAAGATGAGTTTGTCAAAAGTGACAAACACAAATAATAATGGAGGTAGAATCAATGTTAAATGAATCAGTGATTAAAGTGTTAAAAAATAATATGTGGGATCTTGCAACATGTGCAAACAATGAACCAAATGTTGTACCAGTGGCTTTTAAAGACATCACTCGTGAAGGAAAACTTGTTATTGGGGATGTTTTTTTAGAAACAACATTAAATAATCTTAAGGGAAATGATGGAAAAATTGCTATTTCGGTCTATGACGGACAAAATTTAGAAGGGTATCAAATAAAAGGAACTGCAGAATATGTTACAGAAGGTGAAATTGTTAACACATTTAAAGCAATGGTTGAAAAAATGTTTAACGGTGCTGTAACAGCAAAAGGGGCTCTTGTTGTAACACCTACGAAGGTTATTGTAACAACACCAGGTGCAGATAATAAAAAAGAAATTTAAAAAGGTACTCATAAATTTAATAGGTACTTTAAAAAAGAATACCTTTAATCTATAATTTGTAAAAAAGAAGAGATTGAAGGTGATTTTTATATGGCAAAATATAAGAAAAAATTAGAGGATGATATACGTTGTCCACTCGAATATGGACTTACTCTCTTTGGTGGAAAGTGGCGTTCACGTATTATCTGCGTATTATTTGCACATAAAAAATTAAGATATAGTGAAATTCGTAAAGAAATGTACAATATTACAGATGCCGTGTTGGCAGCAACGTTGAAAGATTTAATCGAAGATGGTCTTATTAAGCGAAAATCTTATGATGAAATTCCACCAAGAGTTGAGTATTCTTTAACAGAAAAAGGAAAATCTGTTGTTCCAATTCTACAAAGTATTTGTAAGTGGTCGGGTATTTTTTATAAAGAAGATAATGATAATGAAATGGTCCAATGTCAAAAATGCGACCATCATGGATAGGAGAAAATATGTTTAAATACACAGAAGAAAAAATATTTACGCAAGAACAAGTTCAACAATTATTTTTATCAGTTAACTGGGTTTCTGGGAATTATCCTAAGCGCCTCTATAAAGCACTTATGAATTCTTCAACGGTACTTACTGTATGGGATGATGATTTCCTTGTGGGACTTATAAGAGTATTGGACGATACTGAAATGTTAGCACAGATCCATTATGTTCTTGTTCATCCTGATTATCAAGGAAAGGGTATCGCAAGTAAAATGCTTGAATATATTAAAGAAAAATATAAGGATTTTATGTATCTGGAAGTGATGCCAGAAGATAAAAAGAATATGTCATTTTATAGAAAAAATGGTTTTACGTTAATGGAAAATGGAATAGCTATGCAAATATGTAATTATAATCATGAAGGATAGATTCTTTTTAGAATTTTTCCTTTATTTTTTTATAAAAGAATATATGTTACAATTTTGATATATCGAACTTTTTAAAATTTAGGAAGAAAAAGGATGAAAATAGATATTACCTTAAAAATTACTCCAAAGATGGTAAAAGATGCTCAAGGGAATGAAAAAAAGCATTATCAGGACATTTAGGAACACATTTTGATGTCATGAATAAAGAATTTCCACTAGATTATACGGAAAGAAAAGGAATTGTATTTGATGTAAGTCATGTTCAAGAAAGAAATATAGAAGTAAGAGATATTGATATAAGTCAAGTTGAAAAAGGAATGTTTGTTGCTTTTTATACTGGTTTCATTGAAAATATTGGTTATGGGACAAAGGAATACTTTTCTAGTCATCCTCAATTATCTAATCAATTGATTGAAGAACTTTTAAAAAGAAATATTTCTATTATTGGTGTTGATTTTGTAGGTGCTAGAAGAGGCAAAGAACATACACCAATGGATCAACACTGTGCAAACCAGGGTGTTTTTATTGTCGAAAATCTTTGTTATTTAGAGTCAGAGCTAGAAAATAAGAATACTTTTATTGTACATACGTATCCGATGAACTATGCAAATATGACAGGATTACCTTGTAGAGTTGTTGCGGAAATAAATTCCTAGTTGACTCTCCCCTTAGGGGATGATTCATAATATGAGATAGAAAGAAAGGTGTAACAATGTTAAAAATAGGTGAATTTTCTAAACTATCACATTTAACAGTCAAAGCATTACGCTTTTATGAAAAAGAAGGACTTCTCATTCCTGATGAAGTAGACTTTCAAACAGGCTATCGTTTTTATAAGACAAGTCAACTAACTAAAGCGGCAATGATTAAGTCCTATAGACAATTAGGATTAACGATTGAAGAAATTAAAGAAA
>OIEG01000255.1_pt1 | contig 24867 bp, 29 predicted proteins | sample 1581751 | NCBI WGS metagenome assembly OIEG01 (sample SAMN01760950, study PRJEB22395) | human gut metagenome | reverse complement strand
GGTGGCACTCATTTTTTGCAAACCGGTTATTTGTTACTTAACAGGAATGCTCCTTCTTACCTGTGACATATTCGTAAATTAAGGCACGCTTGTATTGTTCCAGTTTTTCAATCTTAGATTGTTTAATAGCAATTAAGCGGTCAATTTTGGAACACGTATCCGCTAGATATTCCACTATAGCTGTTTGACTCTCAATGGAGGGAATAGGAATTTCCATATTTGAATACTTATTTGCTCCAATATTTTGGATTGTAGCCTGAATAAAAATCATACTCTTCCATAGTTCATATAAAGAACTCTGTGTGTAGTAAATTAAGTATTCTGGTAAGAGCGATTCTTCGTCGCATTCCGCCTTAATCAGATAACCAGCAAAAGCACTTGCACCATAATACTCGTGGTAAAGAAAACTCTTACCGACAGTCCCACCACTTCTTGCAAAAAGAACATCCTTATCCTTGAGAATATATCCTGCTGCAACAGACAATGGTAAATACTGATTACTCTCATCATCCTTAAGATTACCATCAGCCGTAATATCAGTAATACGAATATAGCGCACGGCGTTTTCTTTAAATTTATCACCAGATTCGTTTGCACCGTACTGCATTGGAGTTCGCAACAAATATTTCAAACGATATACAGTGTGTGTTTCAGCAATCTCCCCTATCCATTCGACACCACTATCCTTCATCGGCACGTTTGGGACAAGCCCCTTTGTAACAACCTGAGTGATCAAGCTCTGTTTATAAGCTTTCAACTTTTCAATCTGCTTCTGCACATTACCAATAAGTCTATCAACATCATCTATCTTCTTGTCAAGAAAATTCACAATTCTTTCTTGCTCATCCTCTGGTGGTAATGGAACCGAAATAGCTCTAAACTCCGATGAATAAGTTCTCCATCTCATCAACATAATTCCTCGTCCATAACGATAACATTCACCATTAAATTGTGAAGTTCTAAATAAATAATGATAATATTTACTGTTAGTATCATGCAGTGGCTTATACACATCATATGCCGGACTCGTAACACCATTGTAAGCAGATCTCCCCACAGCTCCCATCCAACATAGAATGATATTTACCACAATATCATCTTCTTTTACAATCTTATATCCGTCAGCTGTAACGGCTTTATTTCCTGTTGTTTCTGTTAAATCACTATGCTGAACAACACCTTTATCCGTATATAGAGAGATTAGATTAACATCTTCAAGAGCCTCATAATTTTTTTCATTACGTAGCTCAAAGAGATTTTTAATTCTCCGAATTCTCCAATGATTTGGTATTTTACCCAACCATTCAACTCCACTATTTTTCATCTCACGCATTTCCAAACAACTCCTTCATCAAAATTGTTTCTTCCGCTTCAAGTTCCTTTATTTCCTCAAATATAGATTCTGAAGTTGCCGGCGCTTCAAACTTATAGAATAATCTCGTAAATGGGACTTCATAGCCTTCCTTATTCTTTGATGAATCTATATAAGCATTCGGATTATATGGCAGTACATTCTTCTCCATATATGCAACTATATCCTCACTCAAAGGAATGATTTCAGTATCTGTAGCACCTTTTACTGGTTGTTTCTTTCCTTTCTTCAAGATTGGCTTACCATCTTCATCTACCTGTGCCGTTTCAACAGTAACCTTTGTAAAACCAAAGAACTCTTTGTCAAACACCTTTGACTCTACAATCAGTCCATTATCCTCATAAGATTTATTATCAAAGCCTTCATAAGCCCTAAGAATAAGTTCAATGCATGCATCGTCAAGGTCAACTCTCTTAGAACCGATATTCTTACGACGTTTCACATAACATTTGCTGGCATCAATAAGCTGTATCTTGCCGCTACGGTTCATATCCTTACCCTTAGTCAAAATCCAAATATATGTAGAGATACCCGTATTGTAAAACAGGTCCGTTGGCAGCTGCACAATCGCCTCCACCAAATCTTCCCCTATCACATATTTACGAATTTCAGAAGCACCACTTCCCGCATCCCCGGTAAACAAGGACGAACCATTCTGTATAATAGCCATTCTTCCGGAACCCTCTTTTAACTTCTTTACCCCATTGAGCATAAACAACATCTGCCCATCTGAAATCGCAGGAACTCCTGGCCCGAAACGTCCTTCATAGCCACGCTTTGCTTCTTTTTCAACAGCTTCTTTTTCACGTTTCCAATCAATACCGAACGGCGGATTAGAAATAATGTAGTCAAACTCATATCCGTCAAAAGCATCATTACTCAATGTATCACCATATTTCATACCAGATGCATTTCCACCTTTGATAAGCATATCCGCTTTAGCAATGGCATAAGTTTCCGGATTGAACTCCTGACCAAAACAAGTTAAATCAGCTTCACTATTAATCTCTTTTAAGCGTTCTGTCAAGCATCCCAACATCTGTGATGTACCCATAGCCATATCATAAGCAGTCTTAGTACATCCATTTTTCATAATATCTGTCTTTTCAGGAGCTACAAGCAACTCCGTCATCAGATAAATAATATCCCTGCTTGTAAAGTGTGCTCCGGCTTGCTCATCATAAGACTCTGAAAACTTACGAATCAATTCTTCAAAAATATAACCCATATCCGCAGAAGTAATCTTATCCGGAGACATATCTGCCTTTGCAGAATTAAACTCTTGAAGTGTTACAAAGAGCACTCCGCCCTTTACCATCAACTTAACTGTATTATCGAAATCGAAATTTTCAATAATATCTTTCACATTATCAGAAAATCCTTGCAGATATTCTTCAAAATAATCCTCTATCTTGTCAGGTTCAACAATCAATTTAGCAAAATCGAAACTGCTTGTATTATAGAAATCACGCTTTGCCACTGTACGAAGAATACCATCACGAGCAGCGCCTTCCACATGCTGTTCATCAAGCTTCTTTGCCATCTCTACTACAGCATCCTTGGTTTCTTTTAATGCATCATCAAAGCGTTTCAAAACCGTCATAGGCAAAATAACTTTGCCATATTCGTGTGGCTTGAATAAGCCTACAAGATGTGTAGCTATTTCCCAAATCAGATTGGCTTTCGCCTGTATATTTGCGTTAGTCTGCTTTTGCAGTTCATTCATTGACATATTATCATTCTCCTTTATTTAGTACGCTGCGACACGCAAGCAAAATCTTCGCTTATATGTAGTCCTCTTCAATCAATCGTTCCAACATTTCTCTGAAATTAGATTTTGTTATTTTCAGCTCACTGCCACTGATCAGTCTCTCAACTCGTGGATAAGCTGATGACTTCTCTAATTCAGCAATAATACTTCCACTGTCACCTTTTCCATGTCCACTGTGTGGTGTTGGTCCAAACAATACGATTCTATATTGCGGTGCATACTGCATTCTTCTAAAATCAAATTTCTGTATCTGCTTATACTCAAGACAAAACTCAAATCTGCTTTTGTCTATGCCCAAATTTTTAGCGATACTGAGCAATACCTCTTCCTTTACATCCGTACCACCGACAACGACAATTTTCCCCTCTTTGTATGAATAAAAATCTTGCTCCTGTTTCAGCAAATCTTCCATACCGAGTAGTTCCAGAAGTTCTTCCAACCTTCCACTTCTATTCAACTTTGACAGAATTGCTGTAATTCTATCCGGCAACACTGACATAATTTCATCCTCTAATGCCGAGAGTTCTTCAATAGCTAATACCATTCTATCCCTCCTCGTATATAGACTTCAATTCCGCTGTTGCTCTTGCAAGCTTATGTTTTAAAATCTTTACTTCATCCATCTTAGCCAAGTATTTTTCAGCCACCTCATTTTGTACAGATATATCCGGACAAGGGATCATAATCTTTTTCAACCCATCTACCGGAATATTCGGTAATGTAGCTCCTACTGTGACACGGGATAAAGCAATCGTCCCATTCTCGCTTTCCAAGTACGCTTTTACAAAGTAAGGATTTACTTTTGTTTCATCCAATTCAATCACATAAAGATTTCCGTTAGCCAAAATCTTTCTTCCTTCCTCAACTGAGGCTACTGCAATTTTAACCGGAGCTCCATTCTTTGAAATAACAAGGCTATTATTCTTTATGCAGTACTTCTCCATTTTCTTATCCATTGATTTAAGAAACGGAAGTTCATCACTAATAATTCCGTCCTGGATATTCGCAAGCATCAGATATTGATAATCTGTAGGTTCTTCTGAAACCATTTCATCAAGCTCATTCGCTTTTACCTGTGCGCCTCTTGTTACATTTACAATCAAATCTTCAAAAGGAACACCATCTTCAACTTCAATCTCAACCTCCAAAAAGCGAGAAGGGTTAATCGCATAATCCTGATCTTGAATTTCTTCGATAGTAACACTCTTTGCATTATCTGTATCTTCATTAAACATGTTCACGATGCTTTCAATTGCTTCATCAGATAACAGATTTTGTCTTCTACCAACTGCTGCCATTTCGCTGGCATCAATCATCCGGATTGATTTATTCCCTTTGCTTAATACAAGTAGTGATGTAGGTATTGAAGTAGATGCATACAAATTGCCTGGCAATGATATGACAGCTTCAATCCACCCTAACTTTACAAACTTCTCTCGGATACTTTTACTTATTCCGCCATTCCATGTTGTACCATTAGTTGTTACAACTACTGCTTTTCCATCCTCTTCCAAATGCTTCATAGCATTCAAAATAAACAACCAATCGGCATTTACAACTTTCTTGATTTCTGGAATAACTGATTCGAATTCCTGCATCTTTTCTTTTCCAAGATTAAACACTTTCATGTTCCAAGGATAGTCACAGAAAATCTTATCAAATTTCTTTGCAACACTCATTTCCAAAGCATTTCCCTGCTCAATGGTAACTTGTTCTGAAATAAGCTGTAATCTTATATTCGAAATCTCCTTGCAATATGTATTTATCTCAATTCCATAATATTTTGAATCAGGCGAAGCTCCTATTGCTTCCATAAGGAAATTACCGGTTCCACAGCAAAAATCTGCAACCTTATCATTCTCGATATTTAAAATCCTTGTTGCAAGTTTCGCTACGCTATCCGGTGTTTCCATCTCTGCACCATATCTTCCGTTTGAAGTAGGCATCCATAACAATGTTGCTACCAATGTTTCTGTTGTATAGGAAACACCTAAATCAATCGCTACAGACCAAGCATCCTTAACAGCTTCCCTTACAAATAATGACTGCTCCACAGGTAATTCTTTTTCCACATATTCGATAAGCTCCTCTACATTCTCAATTCCGTTATCAGCTACCAAATATGCCAAATATGCCATTCCAAACAATTGAGTTGGCATCAATATGTTACTGCCTTTCATTTTGGCTGATATATCATAGGTTACTTTTTCTACACTTGCAAATTCTTCTTCTCTGAGTTCTTTTAAAGTGATATTTAACATATTTAACCTCCCTTGGTTTTTTATAACCAAATCTTTATGTATGTAATATACCACCTTTTTATTTGGTTGTCAATAACCATTTTTAGGTTTTTCATAACCAAGTTAATTCTTGTAAAAACATTTATATAGAAATTTTCGGTTCCTATTATGCTTGAATGTCTCGAAGGTATAAATTCTCTTGCATATGGCAATTTAGGTGATACAGCATCCACCATAGCACCCAAACCCTTCCTTTCCTTCACCGATTATTTCTATTGCTCTTAGACTTCTTCTCTCGCATCTCCTCCGCATAAATCTTATTAAACACCTCATATCATTCCTAATGTGTCATATCAGCCCCAGCTTATCAAGCATCCGATTAAACATCTTAATTCTGGAAAAGTACTCCATCTCTCCAAACTCAAACGCTTCGGATATCATAGCCGCCGGATACTCTATAAACTTCTCTACATCAATCCTCAACACATCTATCTTTTCTATTATCTGTTTCCATCCGCTGACAAGATCTCCCTTGATGTCCGGCTATATCCTACCCACTACTAGGGCGATTTAGTAACTTTCATCCTTTAACAACGTACGCCTCAAGGCACACTAATATTGGGCAGAGGAATTATCTTACTCTGCCCCTATTCCACATCTTATCTTCCGCCTTCTCTTTACCAGTATCTCTATCAACACTCTCATCATAAATCCTGTGGAACTCCTCATAAAGTTCATCTCCATCCAGTTTTGTCCCCAACCTTTTCATCACATCCGAAAACAGCCTTATGCTTCCACTCACATCAGCAATATCAAATCCGAATATATCAGCCTTAACAGAAACTCCGACATCCTCATAACCACCAAGCTCTGATATTCTCCTGACAATCCAGCCAGCTTTGTCCACAGGCTCATTTTCTTTAGTTTCCACATATTCACCTTTATCTATATCTTCATCCATTCTTGCCGTATTTATATCAGACACATTACGAATATCTGCCATTACAAACATATCCTTCTGATTATTGTCTGGATTCATTACCACAACATTCGTCTCCGGCTCAACAACCGCTTTCTCAGTTCTTTCAACCAGCATATCCTCTTCCATCCCCGGTATCTCAACATCCCTGTCAGCAACAATCTCCTCCTTCCCCGACACCGCATAATAAGCCGTATGCAAATCTTCTTTTATAATGTCATCAGCAAGCTGTATCTGCCTCTTAATTCCCCTTTTCTCCTGCTTAAGCTCATCCAGTTCTTTCTGCACTTCCATATGCCATATCTGATATTCCCGGTACTGCTCTTCATTCTTTATACTGCGTTTCCGGCTAGAGCTTTCTCTGTATATCTCCTTCTGTCTGTCCTCAATCTGCTGGATTTTTTCTTCCTGCTCACCTATGAAATCCACAAGATCCACAACACTTTTGATGTCATTATTTACAATCAGCAGATATTCGTCCTGTAACTGATGAAACCGCTTCAAATCCTCTGTATACTTTGCTCCACCGACTGCAAAACGCTTCTGCTCTACAATCCTTAGCCTGTATAGCTTTGCATAAAATTTCTTCTGATATGTTGACAGCTTTGCCTTGTGCAATCCCCTGATATCCGACGAATAAAAGTAAGGCTTTGACATCCAGGGCATATCCACATGATGCCTTAACGTCTCCTCTGAAAACATCTCGTCCAGCTTTGCCAGTTTATGATAATACCTGAATCCCGGTGCCTGCACTTCCATCCACGCATCTTTCTTGAATACATATCCAAGCCTTTTCATCAAATATTTAAAATGCTCCACATTCCCGGCTGCATATGCACACATCTTGGCATCCCTGAGAATTATCTCTTTCATGGACATTTCCTTTTCCCACTTGTCCCTGCTGATATTCTTTGGATTTCTGCTGTACTCTGCAGGCATAATGGAAAGTCCAAGCTCATCACAATATTTATTTGTAATAGGCTGGAGATGATTCTTCCAGTTGCTTTTCGGTGAATTGTATTTCTTGCCGGTTGTCATGCTGACACTGTTCCATATCAGATGCCCGTGCATATGCTCCCTGTCAGTATGAACCGCATACACCGCCTCATAATCATCACCAAGCACATCCTTCGCAAAATGTTCCAACACATACATTGCCTGCTCTGCTGTTACTTTTTCTTCCGGTGAAAACGATATGATCACATGATAGCCCTGCCTTTTACCTGTTTTATGAAATATATTCTTTGTCTCTTCCATCTGCTCAAATGCCGTATCCGGCAGGCAGTTGATACCGCCCACCAGTACACATTCTTCTGTTTTATCCGGATTCTGGATATATTCCAAAGCATTCTTCAAGTGCGATGCCGGATTTCTGCCCTCTGATTCCTTTATATTCAAGATCTTTGTAATCGCCATACTTCCAGCACCTCCCCGAATGTTTTCTTTACATCATCCAGACTGTTCTGCAATTTATCAATATCGCTGTAATACAACCTCCCCTGTGAATTGCCAAGCTTTACTGCCTGATTAATATTATTTGCAATACCGGCAATAACACGGATTGCTCTTGCCCTGTCCTCAGGATAACTTGTATCAATATTACCGCCTGTCCGGATCAATTCTCTTATATAGGCACTTGCTGTCATTCCGGTTCGTTTAAGTGCCGCTTTCAGGATATCCATATCTTTCTCTGACAGCTTCACAGATATCTTATAATCTTTCCTGTCAGATTTGTATCTTCTCTTTCCATCTGCCATGCGTTTCTCCCCTTTCGTAGTTTTCTAATGCTGTATCAAACCAATCTCTTTTTATCTGTACCATTGTTTTTTCATCCTTTCCAAAAGTTCTGCTCATAGGTTTTGCAAGATGCGGAAAAGGTCGGACCTTTTCCCGAAAAAATATAAACGCCCTCAGCGTTTACATAATTTTTCGTCTTGGCAGGAGCTCCTGCACCCTGTATATGATATGTGGTGGTTAATGTACCACCACGATTACTGATATGGTGGTTGAAGTTCCACCTGATTTAAAAGTAGTGGCGCTTTTTGCCATCACTTTACTGTTTTAGTGGCATTTTCCGCCACCACTTTTCCATTTTGATGGCACTTTCCGCCACCATGACTTTTTCACTCTGATTTGAGTGGTGGCGCTTTTTGCCGTCACTTTGCTGTTTTGACGGCGCTTTTTGCCCCCACTTTTGCATTTTGACGGCACTTTTTGCCCCCACACTGTTTCAGCTCTGATTTGAGTGGGGGCGCTTTCTGCCCCCACTTTGTGGTTTTGGGGGCGCTTTTTGCCCCCATTTTCATGTTTTGGCGGCGCTTTTTGCCCCCACACTGTTTTCGCCTATTCAGTTGTCTCTTTTTCCATTGCATCCGCATCCGACATCACATTTTCTGCTATCTCAGCACCATCTTCCGGCAATCCATTTGTTTCAGGCGGTATATCCACTTTATCCTGTTCACTTATCACAGAATCCCCAACTGCCGCTTCATAATCCATTTCTTCTGCAACCTTGCTCCGGTTACGCTGCGGCTCATAATCCGGATTGTAATAATCTTCGTAACCATAGATTTTCTGTTCAAAGTACTTCCTTGGACATTTGCCCCGCATGGTGAAATAGCCTTTTGCCTCAAGCTCTGCATTATATTCCTTTATAATTGCATATGCCTTTGTCATCCCGATACCAAGCATCTGGCTTATCTCACCTGCATCTATGAATGCTTCCTTTATACCCTTCATGCAGCTCCTCCTTTCATAAATTGTTATTTTAAATACGTATTTTCACAAAGCAGCTATCCTGTTCTTTATTTATTCCGTATTTTTAGTTCGTGTTTATCTTAATATCCTTTTCAGAATTTGTCAATAGAACTTTTTATAATTACGCACTTGCAATTCGTTTTTGTTTATGATAAAGTAATCGTACAATCATAAATAAGTCACTTACTGATACGTATTTCATTTAATATCAATCTAATACGCATCTTTACAACGGACTATTTCATATAAAGGAAGGTGAACAGAATGGCTTACTCTGATTCCATTAAACTTACTATGTCTTCTCCTGAGGAAATCGGAAAGGCAATACAGAAGCAGCGCAGAGCACAAAAGATCACGCAAAAGGAGTTTGCACAGCGTCTGGGAAAATCAGAACGTACTATCCAGAAATATGAATCTGGTGAAATACTATTAAAGATAGATGTTTTAAAACAGATTGCTAATGAATTAAATGTTCCATGGCAGGAGCTTTTATCTGCAGAAGATACTAATACTCCAAAAGATAATACGATCGCTGAATATCCGGCATATGAATTCCACACTATGTCAGATGTAATCAATGCTCTCTTTGCCATAACTGAACTTACTGATTTTTCATTTGAACTCACCAATACCAAACCTCCTGAAAATCCTGAATGGACTGCCGGGATTAAGGTTAACGGCAAAGGCGATGGAAAATATGATGCAGACTTCTGTCTCTTTATGGAAAACTGGATAACAAAGAAGAATATGCTTCAGACAGGAAAGCTTTCAAAAGAAAAGTTTGATTCATGGAAATCAGATATGTTAGCATATTATAAAGATTCCAGACTGGATAATGAAGCTGATTCAAAAACTGAATAATTGCAGGCTTACACCTTTAGTAAAGAAAAAGCTCCGGCACACTCCTTCTCACAAAAGGAATGACCGAAGCTATGTAAGTGATTAACCCGAAGGCTTTATAATCACCCTGAACAAGTAGATTATATCATAGCCTTTTGATGATTGCACAACAATTTTACAAATAGGAGATGATATTTATGCCAGCTTACAAAGATGAAAAAACTGGTAAATGGTTCGCCAAGTTCTATTATACGAACTGGCAGGGAATCAAGAAACAGAAGTGGAAAAGAGGCTTCGCCACCAAAAAGGAAGCCTTAGGATTTGAAAGAGATTTTCTGGAAAAGCAGTCTGCCAATCCTGACATGACATTTCAAAACCTTTATGAAATTTATATGGAGGATATGGCTGCAAGACTTAAGCATTCAACTCTTCTGACAAAAAAGACGGTACTACAGACGCATATTCTTCCATTCTTCGGCAGCAAGCCGATAAATGAAATCAAAGCCTCTGATGTACGAAGATGGCAGGCGAAGCTTATGAGTTCGCCGAATAATTACTCCCAGACCTATCTTAAAAAGATTAATACGGAGCTTAACAGTATCATCAATTACGCCAAACGTTTCTATGACCTTAACACCAATCCCTGCGGCAAGGCAGGTACCATTGGAAAGGCTAAAGCAGAGGAAATGGATTACTGGACTTATGATGAATATATTGCTTTCAGGGAAGGAGTAAAAGATAAGCCATTATCATATATCTGCTTTGAAGTCCTATACTGGACAGGTATGCGAGAAGGTGAATTGCTTGCTCTCTCACCTGCTGATATCGACCTTGATAACAAGATAATATCCATCAACAGAACATATCAGCGGATAGGTGGAAAAGATGTATTTACATCACCTAAGACAAGAAAAAGCAAGAGAAAGATTCCGATTCCGGATTTTCTCTGCCAGGAGCTGTCAGACTATATCCAGTCAAGATATATGCTTGATGCAGACGAAAGGCTTTTCCCGGTAACAAAATCATATCTCTCACACGAGATGATAAGAGGTTGTAAAAACACAGGTGTAAAGAAGATACGAATCCACGATGTCAGGCATTCGCACGCCAGCTTACTTATTAATCAGGGCTGTGATGCTTTGATGTTAGCAGACAGGCTCGGACACGAAAAGGTATCCACAACACTTAACACATACTCCCATCTGTTTCCACATAAACAGCAGGAACTTGTGCATAGTCTGGAGTCACTGCAGGCAACAGATTCGCCAACACCTGAACCACCATCTGATAACCCTCTGCTTGAAGCCGCAGGTATCACCTGTGAAGCATCTCAGACTCAGGACAACGGCTCAGATGTAACAATCCGACCTCAGTTCGGACCTGCATTAGTACCACCAAATACCGCATCAGGGAAAATCATCCAGATGCCACAAAGAAAGATCATTTAAAAGAAATCCAGCAGTCATCATGGTTTCTTGCTATTAAAGTCAATAACAACCAATTGAAAACGATAAAGGAAAGAGTAGTTGCTATTAGTAGCAAATTAGTAGCAGAGCAAAAGAAAAAGTCTCGGAAGCCGCTTGTTTAGCGGATTCCAAGACTTGTGGCTTCTACTCAAACTCCGCTTCGAGTTCTTTATTTCTGGTTATAAACCGACTTTTTTGATATAAAATACGACCTTTTTATCGCATTTATTGCGTCTCGTCTCCACCGTCGCATTTTTTCTGTCCCATAATTGCCCCGTCTGGAATTGGTGTCCCGTTCTTAACCGGATTTCCTATGGACTCTAATAATTGCTTCAAATGTTCCTCTCTTTCTAAGACCGAACCCCTAAATGGTGGTTTCTTATCAAAAAGGTATGATGCACCATCTAATATATCTATAATCATACTACACACTGAAACATATCGCAACGACATTTCAGTAAATGTTTCCTCTGACAAAGGGAAATCCCCAGCAGATATACTACTGGAGATTTCAGTTAAACTATATTTCATTTCTTGTATTGTATCCAAGATTTTTTTAATATTTACCTTACTACCGACAACACAAATATTAGAATATATACAGCTCTTAGCAATAAAATCCTTCTTACTCATTCCGCTAAGTGCTGCTTTTTCTTCTATAATAATACGCTCCCATTCTTCTGGTCTAAAAGCAATAGTCTTATTCTTATGTACCCCTGGCATTGTTAGTCCTCCTCACCATTGTAAAGTTTATCCAACATATCTGCTGCCTCCTTAGCATCTTTATCAAACATATGGGCATAAATGTTTAATGTTGTTTTTATACTCTTATGTCCTAATCGTCTTGAAATAACAGCCACATTTACACCTTGAGAAATCAATAAAGATGCGTGACTATGTCGTAAATCATGTACCCTTATTGGAGTAAGTCCTGCAAGCTCTGCTCCTCTCTTAATTTCCTTTTCAAGATGGCTTTTGGTAACAACAAACAATCTATCCTTAGCACCTCTACCATATAACATTCCACAGTAATCTTTCATTTCATCCACCACAAATTGTGGCAAATAAATTATTCTGATACTAGACTTAGTCTTAGGTAAAGAAATTACATCTTTTCCATCTGTACGATTTAAAGACTTTGTTACACTCAGGGTCTTTTTTTCAAAATCAATATCCGCAATATTCAAGGCTAAAAGTTCTCCTAATCTGATACCTGTCCAGTACAATAAGAAAAAAGCATATTTAACTACAGGTTTATCTGATACTGCATTTAAAAATCGCTCCATTTCTTCCTGCATCCAAATCCCCATATTTCCAGAATCTTTATTTCCCATCCCCCCTGCTACCTTACAAGGATTAAATGATAAATTGTAAATTCTGCACGCATGATTGAAAATGGCACTTAACTGACCATGTATTGTGTTAAGATAAGAGTCAGAAAACCCCTTCTTCTTAATCTTATTTTGCCATTTAATAATATCTTCCGCAGTAATACTTGCTAACTCCCTATCTTTGAAGTATGGCATAATATGTAAAGCAACAATGTGCTCTTTTGTTGCCAGAGTGCTGGCTCTTAAGTCGGCACTCTGATTTTCAAGATACTCCTGATAAAATGATTGAAAGGTCATACAAACATCTGATTGCTCTTTTCTTATAAACTCATTCATCCAAGCAGTAGCTTCTTTTTTAGTCTTAAAATTGTACTTGTGTTTTCTACAATTCACACCTGCATAATTCTTATATCTGAATTGAATTGAGTAAGTATTGTTTTTTTCTTTTTTAATTGATGCCATTAGGCGATACCTCCTCTATTTTTACTTTGAGACTTTTCTATTATCTGTACATCTACATTGCACTTTCCAATATTGCAGATAGCGATGTTCAAATTAAATTTTTCCATCTCTACTGTAATTTTCTTTCCCGCTTGCATTTCAAATATGTATTTTTCCATCCAAGCCTCAGCATCTCTTTTCCTATCAAAACCACCTTTTTGCTTTCTACAGGTTGCCCCAGTGCAGTCTCTAAAGCGAAACTGCACAAACCATTTTCCATTAGGATTTCTTTTAAAATAAGCCATCTTACATCTCCTCCATAACTCCGCCATAATATCTCTCTGAAAAATATTTCTTTGGCACTTTACCGGCAACCACAATATATTTTTTCTTTTCAAGCTCCTCATTAAGTCTCTTAATAATCTTGTAAGCCTGACCTCTTGATACTCCAAGCATCTGTGATACATCATCTGCAGTAAAATATATTTTGTTCATATTAGTAATCTCCTGATATTTAATATTATCGAGAAAACTGTGCACTGATTTCTTTCGATGATGTTATGATATTCCTTACCGGAGCATATTTCGATTTGCCTAAGATAAACTTATTTTGCCTTATTATTTCTGCTACTCCTAACAAAAAATTGCTAACATCGCATAAATGTCTACCCTATAATTCTGCAATTTCACTATTTAACACACAAACACTCATTATTTCTATAATGTCTTTATCCAACTCGGCATAATAACATTGTTAACAATTTTCATAGCTCACCACCAAACCTTTCCAGCACCTCCATCAGCTCATCATCTTCTATGTTGAATAAATCCTTGTCACCTGCACAATCAATCAAAAGCTGTCCCAAACGCAGGTCTGGATGCTCTCTCCATACTTCTTCAAGTTTTCTAATTACTGGTGATATACGACCACGTTTTCTTGTGGTTTTCCCTGAACAATGCACATATAACATACACCCATCAAACTCAAAGAAATAACAGTCCTGTTTTAAATCTGACTCATACTTATTAACTGCATCATCAAAAATATCGAGGAAAGTCTGTAGTTTTTCATGTGTGTTTTTATCATCTGTATAAAAACTTAAAATCTCCTCATCAACAAAATCATCACCCATTTTTACTTTGACTGTTTCCAGCTTAATATAGGTAACTCCCTCTTTTTCTAAACCTTTAACAAGCTCTGCTTTAAAATCCTTGTTAAAACAAGCACATATACTACCCCTGTTTTGATAGAAACAAGGAATATGATAACTCAACCACATAAAATCATCTCCTCTCTAAGAATAAATGGAATCAAGTCCTCAAATATAGGTAAGGCTTCTTCCTCACCTAATACCTCGATAAACTCTTTATTTATCCAACCACCGTAGATGCAATAATCAACTATATCTCTTTCACTGCGAATGGTTTCATCCACATCAATAATTAAATAAAATGTTTGCTTTACATCATCCGCAATAGATGGTAAGTCATCAAAAAGAAGTCTAGTATCTGGATTTTTAGTTGAATTAACTTTTGACAATCTAACTGACTCATCCTTCATAAAATCAATCAGCATAATAGCCAGTCTTCTACTATTGAGATTTTTCTTTAAAAATGTTTTTGCAAATATCTTTTTATCACAAATTACACCAGCCTCAAACCACTCTCTGTAAGTCAAGATAATTTCACAACCCTCTGGATATTTCATGTCTATTAATCGAGCTATATCTGGCAAGTCTCTTTTCCAGTCATACTCAAACTTACGACAGAAAGTAAATAAGTTTTCATCATAGTCAAAATTAACTGCTTCAAAATCTTTTACTGCAGATAAAATACCATAGACATCATCCTCATCCACACATACTGCAAGCAAGATATCAATATCTAATTTCTTTAAAGCATTGATAACTAAGCGGTCAAGATGCTTTGTATGCGTATAGATACCCTTTTGTGAATTGCTAATTAAAATAAGACCTTCCTGCTCACACCTATTGATATATGTGATAGGAAAAACTCTATCAATATCAGCTCCATTACGAATAGCATATCTATCACCTTCTATGAAACTGCAATTTCTCTTCTTTAGAAAAGCTATAGATGCCTCATCTCGAAAAGGAAATTCTTCATTCCCTACAAGCATTTCAAATCTAGCATACACATCTTCACAAACATGGTATGTATCATCACTAAATACACCATATTGTCCCGGGTGGTAAAGAATAACTTTAATCAAGCAAATCAACTCCTTCCATAAAATCACTAAGTAAACTCTTTCCATTGAATGCATCAGGACTAATCAGTCCTTCTGGATGATTTTCTTCAGTTACACTGGTAACAGTTACTCCATGTTTATAAACTACATTGTCTATGGTTACAGGTCTGCTTCCTATATTGTTTACAACCAGTCTCTTGATTGAATCGCTCATATGGTAAGTGCTTACTGAACCGCTAATAAATTCATAATGACGAAAATCAACTATCCCTGAAAGCTGGTATAGATAAGAATCCTTAAACATTCCCATATGACTCTGACTACTTAAGCGATGAACTTTATCTTCATATTTAAAATGAACATTTAAAATGCCACCAGCTCCTATTTCAATGAATAAATCTCCATTAAAGATTTCCTTCTCTAACCAAGCAACAAAAGAACTTTCTTTTTCATGGGCTAATTTTATTGCTTCGTCTACAAAGGCTCGTGAAATATTCAAACGCTCCAAATTGTCTTTGGAAAATTCAGCAAACCTATCAGTCCATCTAATGTCCTCGAATGGACAAAGGTATTCACTGCCAGACATTGTATGGAAAATAAAAGCCTTGTTAGGCTCATTAACCTCAACCGTATCAATCATAGATGTAAGAATAGATGAGCAAGCTAAGAATCTTTCGCTATCCTTTACAGGAAAGCCTCCCAACACAAAATTTTCTAAAATTTCTTCAACATGCCATTTTGCTAACTTAGTCATACACAATCACCCCCTATATTTGGAAAATACACAATCGTGTCTAAGCCCAAGGCATCGTAGGATACCCCCTCCAATGAGAAATCAACATCTTCAATACCATTGTCATCCAGATACTTTGTGAGCTTAATAATAAAGTCCATGAATGAATCCTGCTGGCTAACTACTACACCTAAACAAGTTCTGCCAAACATTCCACGACCTGAGTAGTTTTCGTAAATATTATACTTAGGATTTTTTTCCACAAAATTTCTGATACCATCCTCGATACTCATACAGTCACCTCCATCGGATATAATTTTTTCAGCTTATAAAAAGTGGTTTTCTTAATCCCCATCTCTCGCATTGCTTCAACAGCTTTCATATCCCCACTTGCAACCTTCTCCATAACAGCCTCATAATTTTCTGGCTTTCTCACAGTAGGTCTGCCAAACACAACACCCCTATTTTTAGCTGCCTGTATTCCTTCAGACTGGCGTTGATGATTTTTCAGTCTCTCCTCCTCTGCAATAGATGCCATAACCTCAATAAGAATATTGGATACCATTTCCAGTATCCAATCCTGACCATCACACTCCATCAGAGATGTTGGAACATTGAGGATTTTCACTCGGATCTCGTGAGCTTTGAGCCACTCCAATTCTTCTTTTATCATCTGCTTGTTTCTGCCAAGCCTGTCCAGTTCCTTGATAACTAAGGTATCACCTGCTCGAAGCATTGTATTCTTCAAAGCAAGATATCCCACCCTTTCAAAATCCTTACCAGACTGCTTGTCTACAATGATATTTCTCTCCGGAATGCCATACTCAAGCAAAGCTTCAATCTGCCTGTCAGTATTCTGATGTGAAGTGCTGACTCGTGCATAACCAAATTCCATAGTAGCAAGACTCCTTCCATTAAATATTGATTTCCGTTCGTATAAGTCCCTGTAACTGAGCGAACCTCCGCAAATAGCAAATACCACATTTCTGAACCATTTTTTACCCACATATTTGATAGTGCGTAAAAGCATGGTTTTATGAACGCAGTACCTACACCAGTTCAGACCGATATAACCGCCTGTCCAAAATACCACCGCATAATTTGAGCTGTGTGCCACTTTTAAAAGCCTCATCGGAGTATTTGGCATTGAACCATAAAATCGGCTAAATAAGGCAAATACAAGCAAATGAACTTTTTAAGACCTTTCCGAACGGTTGCTGGTACTATAACTCTTTGTGCAAAGCTATTGAAGTGTCTATTTCTGCCAAAAAGTACGCAGGGCATTTGGTGGTTATGTATGATTTCCAAAAGATGAGCTTTTCTCTAAAATAGAGAAGAAAGCCAACCATCACTTTTTGTAACAATTTAATTTTTCAGCCAATAACAGGAATGCCCATAATTCAAGGTTCAGCATTTCAAATTTGCCGTAAAGTGTTACAATTTGCGAAACATCCATCACTTTTTTCAATCAGTTTCATTTTCACAGGCAAGGGCACCAATCACTCTTGTGTCAATATTTCAAAATCTTATGGATACTTTAGAATTTGCTATTAGATAAAGTAGATAAGGAATACAGAACTGGCTTATATATAATATTGATTTATACACAGATACAACTATTTTTATCTCTGCATAGCAGTCTCTTGTTTTTATATGACTGCTATATTTTCACATCTATGCATTTATACATCATTCAATTTTCTTGGGAATTTGGGAAATTACTAAAAGGATTTGTTGATTTGCGATTGTAATAATAATTCATATTGCTATGGAAGAATAGATTGGAACAAAAACTATTATTAAGAGCAATCACCAGTCCTACAGAATATAACATAGACCAGCTCATTATAAAATCAGAATGTATTATTTCATGATAGAATCACTTAACACATAATCAGTACATATAAAATCATGGCAGTCTTGATTCAGACATTTTCAGAATAGCTATGAATAGCATAGCACAAATGATTTTATATAAGATTATATTTATTCGTGATAAGAATGGCTCTGTTCAGAGAAGATGAACTTCAGACACCCATAAGCAGGAATTAAAACAAATTTATTTCATATTAAAACACATAAAATAGACAGCTACCGCTAGGTATCTACCCCCATTTTTGACAGACCAGCCAAGCAGTCAGAACCAGTCATATACGCTTGCCCCTGTGAGCCTGCGTGTGCCATTTGTAGCGAGCGTACCATAATAGTCGAGGACGTGACCACAATGCCCGTAGAAAGCCTGTGTGGGCAGATGCCAAAGCCAAGCCACAAACAACAGTTCCGAGCAATCATACATACTTCATGAAATGCAAAAAGACCAGCAACTCCGAAGAATCACTGGTCTGACTATGCTCATAATATTCAATTAAGCTGTTTTGCGTCTCTTTACAAATACGATTACTCCCACAGCTGCAACTGCCATCACAACATAAATTGCGATTGGTGTCATATCTCCAGTCTTTGGTGATGTAGCTGTTGTATTTGCAGATGATGCGTTCTTATCTGTTGATACAGTAGTATTTCCAGATGATGTATTATTATCTGATGCAGAAGCGTTTCCATTATTAGAAGTATTTCCATTATCAGATGAACCACCATTGTTAGAGTTATTTCCATCATCAGTCTTTGTATCATTGTTGCTTGGTAACTTTGGCTCTGTCTTTGTTACAACATAGTTTGAACAATGGTCTTGCTTTACAGTCATATAACCATCAGCATCTACTACTACTGCCTGAACCTCTGCAAAAGTATTGTCAGCATTCATAAGTGAATAATAAAGTGTCTGACCTGCATACTCTGTTCCTGCATAGAAGCGGATGTTTGCTGTTGCTGGTAACTTGCCTGAGTAGTTGAAGTTAATCTGCGATACAAAATTATCCTTTGTAATATAGGATGGCATTGTAGCTACATAAGCACTGTTGATTGATGTAGAAAAATCATATTCTGTCTTTCCATCTACACTTGCCATAGTTCCTTTTGCAAATGTGAATGTTACATTGTTATTTGACTTGATAACAACATCTTTAGTAGCATTCTCAGCTAAGATTGTAGCAAATGTATCGGCAGAAATAGTCTGTGAATCTCCTAAATCAACTGTGTAGTTATCCTCGCTTGGAGATGGAGCTGGAGTCTCATCTTCAAAGTTTAATACTGTTGATACACCTTCTGGAAGAATCCAGAAATCGGTGTAACCAAATTGTCTATTTAACCTGTCTTCATCTGTATATATTCCTGCATAATCAAGACAAGCTGCCGTATAATTTGGTCCATCATCTGTTGTACATACAACTCTTACAACATATACATCTGTAACATCAACATTTTCCAAAGGTGGATTACCCAGATTTTCATTAATATAACAATCTGAGTACCTTTGTGCTGAAGCTTCTTTGCTTAAAATACTAAAGCTTGTTGAACTTAATACTGCTGGTAAACTAGTATTGCCATCCCAGCCAATATGTCCCCAACTGTCATTTTTTGCTTTTACTGCTCCATTTTCATCCTTAGCAATAACAAGTTTTCCATTTTCATCTCTTGATAAAATAGGACAGAATACATATGTATCGCATATCTTTTCAAAAGGCACACTGCTTTTCTCATAATCAATATATCCTGTAGCATTATCCCCACAAACTATAATATTATTAACAGCCAAATCATAGCCAAGCGTTTCATTAATCACCTTTGCATCTGCCTTTGAAATCTGCTTTTCCTCATAGCTTCCATTAATCTCTAAATCAATAGGTGTCTTACTTGTTACATCAGCAGCTTTTACACTTGGTGTATTTCCAACTGAAAATGCTGTTACTGCTGCCAGAGCCAGAGCAACTGCTGTGGCTGCAAACTTTTTCTTTCTCATAAAATAAATCTCTCCTTCTTTTGAATAATTTGTAAAACCTCATAATTCTACATATTTTATGCTCATACTCACTATATAGTGAGTATCTATATAGTGAGTTATTGTATCAGCACTTATTATATACAATTTATGGTAAAAAGTAAAGGAGAATTTTCATGTGCAACTATGGTTCTTTACACTTACGCATAAATGAAATCCTTGCAGAAAAAGGTATCTCCAAAAACAAAATCTGTAAAGATTTGGACATTCCTCGCAGTAACTTCAACAGATACTGCCGAGATGAATTCCAGAGAATGGACACAAACCTAATCTGTAAGTTATGCGATTATCTTGATGTAGATATATCAGCTCTTATAGAATACAAAAAGCCCGATACTTCTCACCATGAATAGATTGTATAAGTAAAGCGACTGAATCAAAAACAGTCGCTTACTTTGTACCTTAGATTATTACTTTGAATTTATCCTGCTCTATAATGATAGCAATACTGCCTGATGCTGGTGGCAACCAGTGACCTTGTAATTGTAGAGCATCGTCTACATATTCCACTTTAAATCTGCTACCTACAGGTTTTGGACTGTACTCGTCATCAATAGGCTCTATAAGCTCCACAATAGTTCCTTTAGGATATCTTGCAGAGTAAACCTCTTTCTTATTGATAGGGTATGACATATTACTCTGCCTCCTCATAATCTATCATTTTATCTGGCATCAGCGGAATCAAATGACTTTCAATAACAGGAATATCTTCCTCTCTTATTGATGTGAATTCGCCAGCACTGTTATGTCTTACACACATAATGTTGCCAACCAACATATCAAGAACAATACCATCATCACTAACCAAGAATCTGTTGATTGGAAAATTGTTGAGTTTCCCCTCGTCATTAGCGATAACATCTATCTCATCAGTAATGCTCAAGACTGTAATCAATCCATGTGGCTCATCATAATTTACATATCTCTGTTCAGCTTCTAAGGTGTTATCAACCTCGGCAAGATAGCCTTTATAAACTACACCCGACAGCTTATTCACTCTCAGCAGATATGCCTGAATCTTCTCCTGCTTCATCTGCAACCTCCTCAGCATCATCGCCTTCTGTGTCCATATCTTCAGTATCCACAGCTTCTTCCGTAGGCTCATTTATAAAACTATCCGTAGCTGGCGAATCCTCATCAGTACTTGCTGTAACATCATCAACCTCAGAGTTTTCATTTTCACTTGTCGATACATCGTCAAAATCAGCATCTTTTTCAACACTTAAGATATTTGCATCCTCCAAGTCAAAATAATCTGCAAAGACTTTTGCGATTGCTGACAGTCTACCTTCCGTCTTGACACGCTTGACATTTCCTGATCCTGTGTTTTCCTCATAATCAACACATACAGAATTGCTGAAAGAATCAATGAATACTTTGAATTTTTCAGGTTTAATATCATTTTCCAAAGCCAGTTTACTTAATACAACAACCATTGGAATATTTGATTTCTTAAGGAACTTATGCTGCTCTCTGAATGCCTTTCCAAGATATTCAAAAAGCTCCATAATCATCAGCTTTTTATCATCGTTGTATTTGCCACGAATATGCTTACAATACTTCGTGACTTCTGCGGTCGAAATGCCTTTCCACTCATCGTACCTCTCATGCCTTGAATCGAGCAGGAGCATACTCTGTAACAACACTTCCAAATCTGCCTCTCTGCGAAGCTGGGCAACTGTTAACCCAATACTATGCTGGAAGAAGTCCATGCTACAAATTTCTTTCGTCCAACGAGCAAGTTCTGTAGACATAATGCTTCTGCATTTCTGTATTGGACTTAATGGTGTAGAATTGTTAAGTCTTGCAAAGATTTCTTCTACTTCCTCATCGGTGCAATCTTCCAAGCAAAAGATACTCATGCGACATCCTAAAATCTCATCTTTTAAATCATCCGCCAATTCTTCAAATGAGAGGTTGGCAAGGTCAAACTCAAAACCATCAACAGTACATGGTGGAGTTGCTGAATGAAGTTCATATTCGCCCTCTACAAAGTCAAAAACACTTGTCAGCCTTTGTTTTGCATCTAAACAATCATATACAGTGTTTCCATTCTCATCTTTTGTTTTAAGAAAATAGCAGTTTGGAATGGGATACCCCATCAATATGGAGTGAATCAGCAGACTCTTCTGTAAAAGAGTCCACTGCGAACCACTACGCTGTATTGGATTGTCAAAAGTTAATGTTCCCTTGTTTTTCCAGCCAATCATGGTCTTGATGCCAACTGGAAGCGTAGATTTATTCATCCATATCCACCTCAATTCCATCGTATTCTTTTTCCAGCTCCTCTCGGCTCATCTGACCTAAGCGGAGCATATTAGTATCCTCCAGTTCATAGATAGCCTGTCGAAGTTCCTCATCTGACATATCAGACAAATCATCTTTTTCATCTCCAAACTCCGCCTGAACTTCTGCTCCATTAATATTTAAAGGACAGTTGAAAACATCATTTGGTGCATAAAACTGGATGAGTGAGCCTTGACAAAAATATGGCTTGCTCTTACCTTCATCAAACTTATACTTTTCCACAAACATCATCGGCTGGAAATCACAATCAGAGAAATCATAATAACCATCAGATAATAACTGCTTCATGATTTCCTTGACCTTAGCTGTTGGCAGATTACCAATCGTGAACTCACCGATGGCAAAGACGTTGCACTCAGTATTCTTTACCTGAAAGTGTAATCCACTTACAGCTTGCTTACTGTCCTTGGCAATCTGCACCAATCTTATATTTGTTCCATTGAAAGGCACTCTCTTTTCAACAATCTCTTCAACCTTGCTTATTTCAAATAAGCCTCCATTAACTAAAACCTTAACCATAATAAATCCTCCATTTCGTGAGTTTAATTTTTTTCGTGTGTTATCTATCACTCTGTTTGAAGTGAATTGCAAGTTATTTTTGAAATTTTTCCATAGAAAAATTTATGGGATACCCCAAGATTGGCTATTTTACAGGGAATTCCTCTGGATTTGCCCTCGCCCACTCACCCAGTCGATTGACTTCATTCAATACTTCAGACCAATCATCGGCATATAGCATTTGAATAGTAGACCAAAGTATTTGTAATAACTTTCTTTTGTCCTTAGCTGGGAACTCGCTACTAGGACTAAGAACTATAAGCTTTGTAATATCCAACTGCAGGGAATCATGGTCATAATCATACAGACTGATTAAAAATGTAGATAGAACATTGACCTTGTCTCTTTTAATCTTCTTATTGGTTTCTGCACGATAATCTTCAAGAATATCTGTTATGTCAGCATCAAAACCCTTCTGTTTCCAACGTTCCCTCGCCCTGTCAAAATAGACATCCCTTGCTCTGTCAATTAGTGCCACTACTCAACACCTCCCAGTGGAATATGAAGAACCACCTTGGCAATCGTGAGCATTGAATAATACACTCTGACAAACTTTGCACTTTCATCTGGTGGAACAACAAGCTCATCACAAGTGCTGCATATGACTGCGTCATTCATACCTTCGGCACGATAATATTTTGCTACTTTTAGGATTTCATCATAATGCCTTGATGTGTTTAAAACCTGCCAGTCCCTCACACGATTTTGCTCATCCCACGTTTTAGGGAGCAACAGCACAAAAGAATTAGGGTGCTTTTCAGCAATAGTGTTTAACAACATTTTTCCATTCCTCCTTTCAGAAAAAGTCCCGACAATTCAGGGTTGTGTGTGATGTTAGCTCTAGCCTTAATTTCTGTAAAGATTGTCTTGCAATTATTCTTGAAAAGTTGCATGAACTGTTCAGTTATTTGCCTGTCTGCGAAAAAATGTGCAAAAAATTAGAGCCAGCCTTTCGACTGACTCTGCTCTACCCCAAGCATATTATAATTTATTTGGGTAATTCTCTAACTGGTGGAAAATACCAACTACATTTACAACATCTGCTCTCACATCAAAAATAATAATATAATTCATCTGTGGCACAACTGCTTCTCTATACCCTTTCTTTGCCAGATATGCATCTCTACATTCTGAAAACTGAAAAGGATTGACCTCCAACCTGTCATAGATAACATCAATACTATCTAACAGATGCTCCGCTGCCTGTTCATTCTTTAAGCGATAAATCAAATGATACACAAGATTATCAAGCAATTCATCGGCATGCTCTGTAACATTTAATTTATAAGCCATACTTTGCCCTCGTTTCTCTAAGTGCTGTTCTGGCATCCTTTACCTGTCCTGCCTCTATCTGCTTTTCAGATATCTCTATATCTCTGTACATGGCGATCTGTCTCATGGTTGACTCATAAATCTCCATGCTCATAATTACCATATCGCCATAGCCATTTTTTGTAACATAAATTGGCTCCTCTGTCTTATGGCACATATCAGATATCTCCGATGTATTCTTCAGGTCTTTAATTGGAATTATTTGTGGCATAATATACACCTCCTCGTTTATGGTCTAATTATACCATAATTATGTCCCTTTTCAACTCAATTATTGTTTATTTGATTTCCCATTCTTGGAATTTTTTCTCTTATACTATCCAATGTCTGTTTTAATTCTTTTACAGAATCCTCAACTATTTTGTAATTATTACCCAAACTAGTTATATTATTTTTATTTAGTCCTTTTATCTTTATTAATTTTTCTATTATTTTCTCTTTTACTGGTAATAAATATACTTTATCCGTTACTATCACAACATTTAACATCTCATATAAATATAATATTCTCTGTGCATTTAAAGGATGATTTCTCTTATTTTTTCTATCTTCGTCATAATAATTTTGGATAATTTTATCATTATACCACTCTCTGTACTCTTTTTTCTGACTTCGCTCCATCAGTAAGTA
>OIEG01000241.1_pt1 | contig 25509 bp, 28 predicted proteins | sample 1581751 | NCBI WGS metagenome assembly OIEG01 (sample SAMN01760950, study PRJEB22395) | human gut metagenome | reverse complement strand
AAATGAAAGGAATTGCATATTAAAAATACTAAAGTATTTTAATGTTTGACTTTTTTGACTATTACAACTTAGATCCGCTTTTAAATATTTTTATAATTATTACTCTTTTATATAAATTCTTTCACCATATTAATGTCAAAACTATTAATAGTAGTTTTTACTGATATAATAACTAATTGAGGTGATTGTATTTATGGGAAATACTATACATTTCAAAGATATTTCAGATCAAAACTTAATAAAAGAAAATTATATTAGATTTTAGAAGTAAAAATAATTAAAAAAGAGTATTACGATATTGAATTAATTTCATAACACTCTTAAATGTTTGTTCTTAAAAAAATTAAACACTTTTTTACAAATATATCTTATTATTCTACCTTTTTTAAAAATTTTACATCTATGTAAAAATCTAACCCACTAGCTAAATAGTTACTCCTATAATAAATCATTATATTAAATAAATAAGTTAATAGTCATTATTAATCTTCAATGTTTAATAATTTATTTTCTTCAATGTCTAATAATTTATTTTCAAAAAGTTCTTTATTTTCTTTTGTCAATTTACCATTTAAATATAAATTATAGCCTAATTCATACACTGTATTTGATAAATCTATAATTTTATTATTTGTATCTATTTTTGAAGTACAATAATTTGTTTCAAAATAAAATAAACCCGTTGCAATAATATTCAATAAAGGTAAGAAAAAAGCTAATGCAATTTCAACAATTGATACATTTTTTTGATTATTTATATTACTGATTACACTTGCTATAACATTTGTAGTAAACAATGCGTAAATTATTATCGCCGTAGCTATCAAAAGAACACCTAAAAGCAATTTATAAAGCCATGTTCCTTTTTTGGACAATTCCTCATATTTATTAATTAATGAGAATAGTTTGCTTAAACGTCGATTAATTATTCAATCATTTTTAGTTAATTGAATTTGTTTTTTTTCTTCATTATTTTCCATAATTTCCTCCAAATATAATTTAAATAATTATTTAGAATAGGTAACTATCCTATTCCTTTTTCGGCAAGATAAAATTTTTGTGGAGAAAACGATACACTATTAAAATGTTTGATATCGTCCCATTGATTAATATAAAATTCAATATTTTTACATACAATATTTAATAATTTTATTTTATCACTATCTTCCACATGCAATTGATAATCCAAAAAAGCAAACTCTTGTTCCATGCTTCGTAATGTGTATCTTAAATCTAAATTTATTAATTCATTAGTTGCTAATAAAAATTGTTCAGACATTAATTCATGATAAGAAGCTTTAAAAGATTTTATAGACAGTTGTAATTTATTAGATACATCTTCGATAATTTTACATTTTTCTTCGTTATCTTCCATTTTTCATAATTTTCTTTGAAGATATCATACCATTCTATCCATGTATGTTTTTCTCTATGGTAATCAAATTTATTAAAAGATTGATAACAAATATTTGCCCAAGTACCTATAAAACAAACAAGATTACCTTTTAAATCCTCGAATACAAGATTATAAATAGCGGCTGATTTTTTATTTTGATTATTTACATTTGCACAGTCAATCAGCCAAGCAACAACTACCGATGCAATACATCCATATGATAAATTATTTAAAATGTCATGTATATTCTGATACCAATTATCGTCAGGCATACATAATGAAATAAATAAAGTAATAGTAAATAGTATTGTTAAACATATGTATAATCGATGATTAACATTATAGGGCTTATTACAATTTTTTTTCATAATTTTATCTCCTTGATATTTCATATATTAACATAAAAAATTATAATAAAAAACAGTTGCATTCATTTTGTCAAAACCATTTCAAAATTACATTGACCTTGATCAATTAAAATGGCTTTTATAAAAAATCATTCTCTTATAATTTGAACAGTTCTTAATAAATTTTTTATATTATTTTAGTTACATAAGTTTCTTAATCTAAAAGTTTTCATTTTGAAACTAATTTCTACATCAATATTTATTCTTTGCTATCTATGTATATTATTTAAAATTTATATATTTTTACTTTAAATTTTAATCATCAAATATATGTCAAGTCTAGTTTTATATTTTAATCTTGATATAATGCAATATATGAGGTGAAAACTTTAACATGGAAACCACATTATATTTCAAAGATATCCGTAGTAAAGATCAAAATGACTACCCTTCCAAAATTTACAAGGTAGAATATTCTAGAATGCTTATTGAAGTTTTAGACACCGAACACATTAATGGAAGACCACACTATTTCAGTAGTCCACGTTTAAGAGATGAGTTTATCAATAATATGAAAGATCATATCTTGCGTATTAATTCTGAAGAACTTTCTAAAATTCAATCTTATTGGAAGAAAAATCAACTTGATTTTTACCAAATGAAAAAGTGACTATAAAATAAAATGCAGTCACTTTTTTTATACTAAGCAATTATTTTAGAAATTCAATCAAACTATCTATAAGATTCAAACATTCATAAAGTTTATCCAATTCTTCGTTACAAAAAACTAATGCTCCTATTTGATTATATAAAATCTTCGATATGTTTTCTGGACAGTCATCACTTTGATGCACCAATTGCAATGTAACTGTTGCAGATTCCAATTGGTTCTTTATTCCTTTTTTTAACACATATATTGTATCTGCAATTTCATCTATATTTTTCATGGTTTGTTTCCTCCTACAAGAACAAAATAACATATACTGACAAATTTTATAAAAAAAGGAACAAATTGGTCTTTAAATAAATCATTAAAAAAAGAGCACTTTCGTGCTCGTTGATCAACCCTGTTAGACTATTAGAGCGAAAGAAACTGCTCAATTAAAATACCACGTTAGACATACAGATACGCAAAAATTCATCAAAATTTTATTTTTCTACTTGTTATGAGATAACTTTTTTTGTGAATTTCCAATTTTTAAATACCATCCAATTAAATATCCTACAATATATAATAAAATATCATTTATATCAAAATAACCTGCAAATGTAACTAAATGCAATATTTCTTTGCATATACTAAGTAATAATAAAACACATATACCTTGTTTAAAAGTAACTTCTTTTTTCATTATCATTCCAAAAGGTACAAATAGAAGTAATTTCAAAGCAATATTTTTTACAATAATATCTAAATTAATATCATAATTAAAATTAAATGGAATTAAGTTAGTATTTTGAACTATCTTGTCAAAGAATGGTAAAGAACCATTTATATCACTTACATTTCTTCCTAGAATATAAGGATATGCAAATAATAACACTATATATAGCAATATAATGATACGTGTTATTTTTTTGTTTTTCATATTAATTTTCTACCGTTCCACTACCTGAAAGATAAATTCCAGATGGCAAATTATCATTATTTGAAATTTCTACAAGATAGCTTGAAGATGTTGAAAAACCTCCACCTAAACTAACAGTTTTTGCACTTGTAAATGGTGCATAGAAAGTTGCTTCATTATTAGATAAACCGTCTCTTCTTAAATTAACCGTAAATCTATGTTTAGAACAACAACTTGCTTTACTTCCACTCGCATAAACAAAAGTTGCATTACTAATTCTAATTTTTGAATTTGTACCTTTTAATTTAAAACTTCCTGATTTTAATGAATATCTGATTTTAAATGAAAATGACTTAGCTGTTGATCTTGCATTAGAATTGTCCCAATGAAAATATTCTCCCGTCTCTGGATTATCATAATTTCCTTTTTCATCATAGTAAATATTATTATTTACACTTTCTAGTGCTGAAACATTCATACTTCCTACACTTGTCATAACCATTAAGCTCAAAAGCATTACTATTATTTTTTTCATAATTTTTTCTCCTTTTTTCATATTACCTGGCCAGCTACTTACATTTTATGTATAGAATATTAAAAAATAAACATTTAAGGAATGAATGGTCTTAAATACTCATGGATGGTATTTTTTCATTCATTTAAATCATATATAATTAGATTGTAAAGTGAGGTGGTTATATGAAAGTTGCAATATTGGATGATAATATTTCATTTTGTAAAAGTTTAGAAAATTATTTGTCTAAATATCATTTTGATATTTCAATATACACAAATTATAACGATTTAAAAAATCATATAGATTCCTTTGAACTTTTATTTTTGGATATAGAAATGCCGAATATTAGCGGTATTGCTATCGCCCAATCTTTATCATATAAACACCTTGATATCATTTTTATTTCAAGTCATGATGAAATGATCAAAAAATGTTTTAATAGAAATGTTGTTGGTTTCGTTGAAAAAAGCCATTTAGAAGAAATTGACGATATCATTTGTAGAATAATAAAAAAAGAACATCTAACAATTATAAAAGACGGTAAAGAATTTGATATATATTTTAATCAGATTGCTTATATTGAATATAGTTTACGTGATACCACTATTTATCTCAATAACAATTCTAAAATAAAGCTTTCTGAAAAATCCTTATCTCTTTTATCAAAAGAATTAGACGAACGTTTCTATCAAATCAATCGTAATATTATTATTAATTTAGATATGGACCCTATTTATAACAAAGGAACTGTTAAAATAAGCCACAATGAATTTCAAGTAAGTAGAAGAAATCAAAAAGACTTGAAAATTAAAATTTTAGAAAGGAGTATTTACAATGCTAGAAATATATAATTATGTTATTGGTATTCTTATAGGAATCTTATTTTCTTTCAGCAATCATAATGAATCAAAAATAATTATTATAAAAAACTGCTTAATAACAACTGTTATTTATGCTATCTCTATGAGTTTTATTAATGATTATTTTCTTTTAAGCTCTCTTCTAAAACTCATATATTTTACTATATGTTTTATGCTGATTAGAAAATTGAATTTTTTTCAATCGTATTATAATTCTTTAATTATTGTATTATTTTATCTACTAAGTTATGTTTTTCTTATTTTTATGCTTGAAAATTCTACTCAGTTTTCAATTTTTTATTCGGCAAACATTGACTGCATTGCAATTTTTATGAGTTTAATGGCTTTCTATTATTTAAACGAATTATCATTCTTAAATAATTCAGTGCAATTTAATATTTATGATTTTGTTCTTATAATACTGATTAATATCATACTGTTTATATTTATGTTCATTTTATCCTATAATTTCTTTATTAATAACTTAAATTATTATTTAGGTTTACTCATTTTAGGATTTCTTCTTTTATCAATAATTATAGTAGTTACTCTTAATTACTGTTACATTCTTAAAAGAAAAGAAGATATAAATATATCTATGTATAAAGCTCAACAACTTGATAAAGCTTATTATCAAGGTCTTGAAATAGAAAACGAAGATTTAAAAAAATTAAAACATGATTATAAAAACCATTTACTTAATCTTAAGCAACTTATCGCATATCAAAATACAGAAGCTTCTTTACAATATATTGATCAATTGATAAATACAAATGTTACATCAAAAATGAATCGCTTCTGCAATATCTCTTATATTGATAGCTATCTAAATTCAATTATAGAATCTAATAACAATATCAACTTTGATATTCATTCAACGGACTTATCACAGCTAAGTAATATGGGCTTTGACATTTTAATTATTCTAATGAATTTAATAGATAATGCTTTAGAAAATACATCCACCAATACAATAAATGTTGATATTGTCTATAATCATGACATAATCATTAAAGTTTGTAATTATTCGATAAAAAATCCCATCAAATCACACTTTAAATCTTCCAAAGGTGAAAATCATGGATTGGGTTTGAAAATCGTTAATGATATTGTAATGAAATATAACGGTGAAACATACGACAATTATGAAAAAACACTCTACTCTAAATATATAATTTTAAAAACAGGAGCTACTACAAATGAAGAAATCAACATATAAATATCTTTTAACAATATATCTCATATTAATGATATTCATTTCATATATAAATCAAGGTATCAACAATATAGGCGGGCTTTCGTATTTTGAAGCTATTTGTCATTCAACAAATTTAATACCATTGTACAATATTTCAATAAAACAATGCATTATTTCTTTTGTTCAGTTTATGCCATTAGGATATCTTCTTCCAAGAGTTTTCTCTAAATTAAACTCAAACAAGAACTTTATCATGTCATCGTTCGTAATTATAATTATATTCAAATTAGTAAAATTGCTTACACTAACAGGATATTTTAATATTACAAGTATCATTGTGGGATTTATTGGTTCATATATAATTTATTGCATTTTGAAATAAATCTATAAAAAATAATATGCAACTTTAATTTTATAAAAAATGTGATATACTATAGGCGTAGTCATAGGACTAGCATTAATAGACTAAAGAAAAAGGAAGAACGGCAATTCTTCCTTTTTCACTATTTTGGATACTAGCATTAATAGACTTAAGCAGTTAAAACTACTTCAATATAAAAGCGGTAATAACTAGAATTAAATAAAGAATAATTAAATATTCCATTTAATCCTCTCTTAAAGTCACATCAATGCTAGTCTCCTAGTATGATGTTTAAACATGCTAGATCCTCCATAGGCACATAAGTGCTTAAAGATTATATCATAATAAAAGCCATAATACGATAAAATATGACAATAATAAATTTATAACAGGCTATTATTTCTTAAACTCCATACCCATAAATTGATTTGCTACTTAAATTATAACTTTTTTCTCTAACCTCATTTTTGCTATTACCTTCTATAGTGAATACTTTTCCATTTTCAACTTTTTCAACAATACCCACATGATCTGTATGACCATCTTGTTGCCAATCAAAAAATATAATATTTCCTGTCATTGGCACATAAGATTTATCTTTCCATCTGTTATTTTTCTTATACCAATTTTCTCCATCTGTACATAGAGAAAACTTTGGTACTGAGCTATTATCTAACATTCCACTTTCATTTGCACACCATGATACAAAAATGGCACACCAATTTACTTTTTTATTGAATCCATACCATGTCCAATATTTACTTCCACTTGTTGTTCCAACTTGTGACTTTGCAACTTCTACTATATTGTTATTTCCAATATGATAATACCTTAAAACATGTGCAACGTAATCAGGATCACCATAAACATTTGTTTTTAATTTTGCCTTCATTTCATCAGAAAACACCTTTGCATTTGCTCTAGTATATCCTCCAAAATGTTCATTTGCCCAACTTATATATCCATTTCCATAATTATACCCTTGAAGGGCTAATGATATATGCTCGGTATCTCCACTTGAAGCTACTTTTGCATCGTTTAAGCAACTAGCTAAATGTTGTATTCCTACCTTAATGGAATAATCAGCATCTGTTATTCCATTATGCACCCTTGGATATTTTTCATTAAATCCACATTCTGATGACTGCATAGGGTCATTTCCCTTTCCTCCGCTTTCTTGCATCATTACTGCCTGTATCAAAGAAACATAATCACCAATCCCACTTTCCAACGCATATTTTTCAATCACTGGTGTATAAGCTATTACTTCTGAACTAAGTCCTTCTACAGACGTATTTACACTGGAATCATCTGACAAAGCAGAAAATACCCCAATAAATAAAACAATCACTATTAGAATAATCATTCCTGTTCCATAAGAAATCAAATGATTCATGATTACTATTGGCTTTTTTGCAAAACTTATCAGCTTTTTTATAAAATCTATAATTTTATTACCTGAATATTTCATCGTGGTTGTTCCATTGAACTTATTTAATGATTTTCTATATTTGTTCAACATTCTTGATTGACTTATTGTCTGATTCGACAAAGTTTGATTAATTGTGTTCGATAAATTACCATTTGTTCTGGGATAAATTTTATTTTTAGCTGTTGATAATTTTATGTTTTTTAATTTAATATTACCCTTTTTTGTACTGTTTTCCTTTATAAGCTTTTCATTTTTTCTTTTTTGGTTTCGATATTGCTTTATTTTTATTCTAGCACTAACAAGTGTTTTTTCACTTGCACCTTTGATTTTATTTATTGCATAATTTGACTCCTTATTTTCCTTTTCATCCTGTACATTATTTTTTGTATTGATACTTTGCTTTTTATTAAAAGAATCTAGCGTCTTTTTCTTATCAAGAGTCTTAATATTCTTAATTGTTTCTTTTGTCTTAATATTCTTTATCATAAACAGTTATCAAAAATCTTATCTTTTCTAGATTTATAATATTCAGGATATCTTAATTTTATTGACTCCATAAAAAAAGAACTGTATTCGCATGAAAACAGTTCATAAGGTGTTGAAACTTTTGCATTTTTTTCATCTACATAACCATTGAACAAATTGAAACCCATCAGCGCTGTATTAATTGATCCTGAAGTATGCCATGATTTATCTAGTCCTGACAGTTTAATACTGTTCCTATTAAAATCATAAAGATCATTAATATGCTCTCTGCAATCTTTATCAATGGTTAGTGTATAAAATAGCGATTGATGATAAACATCATTAATTCCACTTTTTTCTATAGCTAAATGATATGCTTTTTTATGTTCATTGTTAAAATACTTCATTATTTTCCCCTCACTATCTTATTTTTTCTTTCATTTTATTTTTTATTGATTTTTCTGCCGTCTTGCTTTCTAAATATTTTATTTTACTTTTTACAGACTTTTTATCTATATTATCCACTCGATGAATCATCTTTGAAGTTTTTACAATCATTTTTTCTAAATTAGACAGCATTGAACGTGATGTTCTTTGAATAAAATTCATTTTATTCACTTCTGGTCTTTTATTAACTGGTGGCTTCCCCATAATAATTGCTCCGATATTTTTAAAATTCATCTTTGTATTTCTTAATTCGTTAGTAACAGCATCACATTTATTTATAAGTAGATGTGTTTTATTAACACATTTAAAAAGTGACCTATGGAATTTTCCAAGAGCCACTTTAAAATGTGAAATTTCAACCGTTTTGATAACTGCCTGTTTACCATGTTGTTTAAACTGATTCACACATTCTTTTACTGAAGATAAAATATTTGATTTTATATCACTTAATTGTTTCTTTCCATTATCTACTGTCTTTTTTATATCTTCAGTTAAACTTTTCATAGTTTCTCGAATAGTTGGATTTTGTAATTGTTCTATTGTATTCTTTAATTCTAAGACTTCACTTGTCATATAATCTATTTTCTTTTCCATATTTGAAATATAATCCAGTAATTCTTTAGTTTCATTTATTTTATCTTCTTTATGTTCCTTATAAATTATTTTAAAATATTCACTAATATAAGGATCATTGTATATTGCTGGTAATTGTTTATCCATAATGGTTTCTCCTTTCATGAAAAGCGAAAAGATATGTATCTATATCATTTCGCTTATATTTAATATTATTTATTTTTTTCTGATGGTTTTGTTGACATCAATTTATATAACAATGTATTTTTTGGAAATCTATTTATAAAAGGTACGATGTTTCCACCATACTTAATAAGTCCACATCCTGATTGTGCATTAGTTATATAACTTAACTGCTCATCAGAAATATTCAGTAATTTTGCAAGCTTTTCTCTATCTTGATATGATTGATTTAACATAACAACAAATTCACTGTTAGAAAGCATCGTACTTGCCTGAACACTATCTAACAGATATTCAACATTCTGTGTAATTCCAATAGGATAGCCATCTCTTTTTCTAAATTGTCTCCATGCCGAGTTAAAGAAAGAAGCACTCTCTTCATTTTCAAAAACCACATGAAATTCATCAAGAATGATGTGTGTCCTTTTACCTTTTCGCCAATTTTCATTAACACGATTAATCATTGCATCTGTGATTACTAATAGCCCCATTGTCTTTAACTGTTTTCCAAGCTTAAAAATATCATACGATACAATTCTGCTTGAAGTATTTACATTTGTTTGATGTGCAAATGCATCTAATGAGCCGTCCGTAAACAATTCAAGTTTCAATGCTAAACTTCTTGCTTCCATTTCAGGCTGTTCTAACAGTTTCTCTCTCAACGTAACAAGTGTAGGCATTTTTCTTGTTCGATAATAATCCTGAAATACCAAAGTTACACATCTATCAACGATCGACCTGTCTACTGGTTTAATTCCATCTCTATCCAACTGTTCAAATAAAGACATAATAAATTGTGACTTATCTCCAACTGGATTGCCACTATCACCATAACCTTCTAGCATATCCATTGCATTAACATGATTTTCACTTCCTGCTGCAATCGTTATAACTTCTCCTCCCAACTCTTTAACTAAAAGTGAATACTCTGCTTCTGGATCACAGATAATAATATCATCTTGAGTTGCCAAAGCTAAAAATACGATTTGTTCCTTTGTCAAAAAGGATTTTCCAGAGCCGGGTACTCCTAACTGAAAGGCATTAGGATTCATCAATTTTTCTTTATTGCACATAATTAAATTATTTGTAATAGCATTTTGTCCAAACCAAATACCACCATCATCAACAACTTCCTGTGCTCTAAACGGGATAAAGACAGCCATGCTTTCTGTAAGCAATGTTCTTACAATATTTAGTTTATTTGTTCCAATTGGTAAAACACTTGATAGACCATCTAGCTGTCTGCTTGCAAAAAACAATATATCCAATTCACACATATACTTTCTAGCAACTGCCATAAGTGCTTCTGTATCATTATCAAGTTCTTCTAGGCTATCAGCTAAATGAACGATTGTCATACATCCCAACATCATACGTTGATCCCTTACTGTTAAATCATCTAAAAATTCTTTGCTCTCTTTTCTTTGGAGTTCCATATCATAAGGAATTACGGCACTGAAATTGTTATTAGCGTTCTGTCTTCTTTGCCAATTTGTAATATTAGTTTCAACACCGAGCCATTTTCTTTCAACTTCTTTTACTGCCTCGTCTGTTGGAACTGTAATGATATCCATTGAATACATAAGATTTTTATTTAGTGAACAAAGTTCTGAAATAAAACTGTCTTTTACATATCTTGCATACTCACTTAAATACATAACTCTTCCATACTTATCTCCTAATTGAAAATATTTATCATGAAATTTTGGCATTTGTGGACAGATAGCATCTTTAAAATGATGTCCCTTTCTCATTGAAGCATCCATATCAAATGAAAACTGTTCTTCATGTCCATTTCTATAAAAATCATGAAGGATTTTCAATCTTTCAATAGCATCAAGTTCTTCTAATTGAGAACCCAATTTAGAAAAATGAGATGATAATTCTACAGTTACCCTTGAAAAGAAATTTCTTGCTTCTTCTACATTCTTTTTAAAGGCAGTTATTGTTATATACTTTTCTTGAGTAATTCCATCTGCTCCAGATACTTTTTCTAATAACATATCATTATATTCTTTTCGATATTTATCAAGATGATCATTTCTTAATGGAATTAAAATCTTTTCTTTAAATTCTTTTATATTAATTTTTCTATTATTAATTGTAATCTTTGTTATTGTTGAACTGTCTAATGAATTAAGCAATTCACTATAATTTAAAAACAATCCAACCTTTTCATCCTTTGAAGCAATTGAATAATTAATATCTTTAAATCTATATGTTTTAGAATACTTGTTCTTAGAACAAAAAATACCATCTTTATAGATGGTATCAATATCAATTAGATCCTGTGCGCTTTTGGGAACGCTTATTTTTTCTTTGTTTTGTTTTTTTAATCTTTCGTAGCTTTTTATCATTTGGATCAATAGACTCCTTTCTTTTAATTTCTAAAAATTCTTTTAAATATTCGTAATATAAATTTTGTGGTTTAAATATCAAATTATGCTGTTTAATCAATAGTGAGCGGATCGCACATATAACAATCTGTTCAGCATTCATTCCTTGAAATCTAATGAATCCAAATGCTGCAAATGGTGCAGCTGAAATCATACACAACCAACTTGTTATCTCCATTCCTAAACGATCAATAAATAAAAAATAAAATATAACTGCCATTACACACGCTAAAAAAGAAAAAAGGCATTGTCTTAGGGATAATCCCAAGAAAATGCCTTCCGTATATTCTCTTATCTCTTTATTAATTTTTACTTCCATATTACTCCTTCCTCTTTTTTCACAAATAAAAAGCAAGAGGAAATTTCTCTTGCCATTAACTCTTTACTTATCTAACCATTGATAATCTTTTCTATAATCAAGTATATAATCAACGTATACAACATCTTCTTGAATTTGATATAAAATCAAATACCATTTTTTTATAAACATTTTTCTATATTTGTTTGGTGGTATATATTCTTCGTTAAAAAAAGGATAGCGTTTGGGCATTTGCTCTAATGATCGTATACCATCAATAACCGCTTTTTTTTGTTTTGTTGCTGCATCAGCACTTATCTTAGCAATAAAAGCAATATTTGATGCAAGCATATTTTTTACCTTTTCTGAAATAATTACTTTATATTTCTCACATTCCATTTTCTATACTCCTGAAATAATATCATCAAGGTATTTATCTAATTCATCAATTGTATACCCTTTATTTCCTGCCATTCTATCTTCTTCTACAGAAAGAAGTTGTTCACGTAAATCTAACATTTTTTCCCTACGACTAAATGTCTCCATATCCATAACAACTAAATCACCTTCACCGTTTCTTGTGAGATATACAGGTTCTTGACTTGTCCTACAAAGGTCTGCAATTTCATTATAATTTTGTCTAATTGCTGCAGATGGACGAATATTCATAATAAGCACCTCCAATATAGTAATATTCTAGTAATATTATATCCTTATAATACTATATATTCAATATTTTAGATGAAAGTATTACAATCCCATCATTTCTTTAACTATTCGATCTGACATTTTTACCGTACCAACTAAAATCAGCATATTGAAAATAAGTTCTCCGATATAGCTCCACAACATTGAAATCGCACTCACTTCACTGTCTACAACTGGTGATGAACCTGCAAATTGTGAAAAAATAATACAGGCTAGAACTATAATTGCTCCTTCTAGACATACACCCACATAAGACTTAATAAACGTTATCGCTACTGACTGTGTACTTTCTCCTGCAGCAGTAGAAAGTGGCACAGGAGAAATGGCCGTATACATATACAATTTAAAGAAGCGACCATAAACAGTAAGTATGAGGACAAAGGACAAAATCGTAATGAAAATACCACCTAAAAGTGTTACCGCCCAAACAGGTATACTTTCCAAAAATCCACATTCCTCTACCGCATCTATGATTTCTTGAGGAATAGTAGTAGATGTTGCTGTTCCAACACCTACTGTTGTCATAATTTGAGAAGTTATACCTTGCACTATTTCAAATAATTTTGTCATCAATTCCATTCCATAAACAACCAAACCTCTTGCAATTGCAAACCTTAAAAACAAACGAATTGCCTGCTCGGGTCGCTTTATCTCGTTTAGATTACTGCATGTCTTTACCATTCCTACTGCAAAGAAAAGAACAAGAAGGGCAAGTCCAATGGCTTGCAAACCTCCATGTATCTTCACAATCACATTCCAAATATTTCCGCCTTTAAAGTTTTGAGGTGTCTGTGTTAGTAACAACCATATTTCTGCGAGTTTCTCATTCCATGTATTGATTGCGTTTGTTAAGTTATCAATAATACTACCCAACATCTATCACCTGCCTTACCCATTTAAAATCACTATCCTGTAATTGTATTTAAAATTTCTTTTGCAAAAGTAATAACGATACCACCTGCTACAGTTAAAAATCCATTTGCTCTTTGTGATGGATCATGACTTTTTAAACTCAATCCTAACTGTACAATTCCAAACCCTAAAATGATCATTCCAATAGCTCTAATTAAACTAAAAACAAAAGTTGAAAGATTGTTAACAACTGTTAATGGATCTCCATCTGCATAAACTTGAATTACCTTGAAATTCATTAAAAAGATATTAAGTGCATAAACAAAAAATATCTTCATTGTTCTTTTGTATTTTTTTAAATATTTTCTCATTTGTTTTTCTCCCTTCAAAATAAAAACAGCTTTATTTCTAAAGCTGCTTTCCTATTTACTATTTAGTTGTTTAAAGTAGTTGTCCATATCTTCATCGCTCAATAATTCATACTCTCTATCGCTCAATAAAATATTTTGCCAGTCATCAATTGAATATTTGATTTTACCATGTAGATATGGTTTTGCATTTCCATCCGTAGTTTCATTTATTCTTGGATGTTTCAAAATATCATACTTCTTATCAAATACAGGTCTTTCTCCTCTAATAAAAAGCAATCCATAATCATTATCTAACAATCTAACCTCATCTGGTGTAAGTAATTCTCTTCCAGCCTGTTGATAGTTTGTTGAATAATTTCCTGACCTCCCACTTGATTTACCGTAAGTATTTGTATCAAGTGTCTCTTTTCCCAAATATTCTGACATGAATTTGTGTGTACTCTGTTCATTTCCACCAAGATAGTATAATGTATCACAATTTCCTACGATACTTTCCCAACTATCTTTATAAAGTCCTTTGATTTGAGCAAGATTCTGTATAATGATTGAAACAAAAATAAGTCGTGATCTCATTGTAGAAAGCAATTTATCAAATTCATCTGGTAAAGCCACATTCGCAAATTCGTCCATAAGAAAATGTACTGGTATTGGTAAAGCACCACCGTGAACAATATCCGCTTGATAATACAACATTTGGAAAAGCTGCGTATAAAGCATACCGATAAGAAAATTGAATGTTGAATCATTGTCTGGAATAACCGCAAAGATTGCTGTTTTTCTTTCTCCCACCAAATCAAGTTCCAACTCATCTGTTGCAGTTAAACTAGCAATGCTTTCCAAGTTAAAAGCTGATAAACGCACACCTACAGAAATAAGAATCGATTTAGCAGTTTTCCCTGCCGCCTGTTTATAAATCTTATATTGCTTGAGGGCTAATGAATTTGGATTTCTTATTTCCAATCTTTCAAACAATTCATCTAGCGGACTTTGATATTCTTCATCATCTTCTTTTACTTCAGCAGCTGCAATCATTTCCATGACCATCGTGAAATTTTGTTCTTCCTCTGGTGCTTCATGTAAAAGGTAAAGACAAAGAGCTTCTAATAAAGCCGTTTCCGATTTTTCCCAAAAGGGGTCATTTGTCTGACTACCTTTAGGTGTAGTATTTCTTATAAGATTGGTTATAAGCTTTAAAACATCCTTATCATCCTTGATATAGCGAAACGGATTATAACAATGTGATCTGTTCATATTGATAAGATCAACAACTTTGATAACATATCCTTCTTTTTCTAAAAGATTTCCTACATCTCTGAGTTGTTCACCTTTTGGATCAAGAACCACAAAAGATGTATTGCATTGCATCAAATTAGGCTTACCAAAAAAGCGAGTTTTCCCTGCTCCACTTCCACCAATAACCAAAGTATTTAGGTTTCTTCTATGTCGTCTGCCATCCAGACCAATACGAACATTCTGTGAAAGTATCTTATTGGAATAGTAGTCCTTTTCAGCGTATTTTTTATTGACAGCTTTATTATTCGCCCATTTTGCCGAACCATACTCCTCATTTCTTCTATAGTTCTTCCTGTTATAGTAATAAGCCAAGTATGAAAAAGAATAGATTGATTCAGATATCAAGATACATTTAAGAGTATCCTGACATAATTCAAAAGAAAAAGGGCTATTCATTGCATCATTTAAGTAAATGATTGCTTCAAATAGTCCCTCATGGATGCAAGGAGCAACAAGAACTGAAAGCCACGCTATAAATACTGCTCCTACAAAATAAAAAACAAGTTCAACCTGTTTATCTTTCCTCATATGATTTTTTTGATTTGGATATGTCAGCTATTGCTGCCTTGTCCATAATCGATTCAATATAATCATAATCCTTATTTTCTTTTATTTGCTTGTCTCTTAAATTTCTTAAAGCAGTAATAATTATTCTTCTTTCAAAGTCCGTCACTCTAATCAAAACCGTTGGTTCTTTATTCTTAAATAACCCCATTAACGTTCTTCTCCTCTGCTTACACTATCTCTTTCTTGTTGCAATCTATAGATTCCTCTTTCAGCTCGATTGCTCACTTCATCTGCAATACTTTTAATATTGCTTAATTCTTCTTTGGTATCTCGAGAATCCATTCCTTCAAAATAATTTTTTACTTCATTTGCGAAATCAACGTTTGAAACTGGAATGTTCAATTTTTTACAAAGAATATAGGCAGCACTTTTTACCATAAAGGCATCCTCTGTTCTGTCAACATTTCCATATTGGCTTTCAAATTCTACATAGCAATATTCCCTTGCTAAACCTTCCATTAAATCTGTCGGACTCATCCCATCTGCATAGTAGATCATTTGATTATCTGGAGAGTATTGTACTAGCGAACCATTTTCAGTATTGTCAACCATCTGCATTTTAACAGGTGATTGATAAACTAAACCGCTGATGATTTCTCTAACAGACAAATTTTGTTTTTTCATTCTGTATGGTCTGTTTAATTGAGAAATATCAAAAACATATTTAACATCATAGTTGGTTCTTATCACGCCATCATTTCCTTGATACTCACCTTTAGGCTCTAATATTCCAATTCCTTTTACTCCTTTTTTTACATACTTTTTTTCTTCTACCCAACGATTGTTATCTTTTAACAATGTTGCCTGTGGACATTGTGCCATGACCAAGAGTGTATTGGTAACAGTATAACCAAATTTTGATTGCATTTCTAAATAGTTCAAATAATTTTGTGGAGAAGAAACAACTTCATGTATTTGCTTCTCAGCCATATCATAAAGATTCTGTCTTTTTTGTTGTTTTTGTTTGGCATATTCCTCTGGAGGAATTCTAGGTTTTTCTTCAACTTTCTCATTAGCTGCATTGTTTAATAAATTATATATATCACTCATATTTTATCTTACCTTTCTTTTTATCTTTTTCTTACGTTGAGGCTGTTTATGACGTACCCTATTTCTTTGTCTAACTGTTTGTTTAGGTTTAGCCTTTTTATTTCTATTTTTTATCTCATCTAGTTCTTTTTTTACTGATGGTCTTTTATTGATACCTTCCTCCATTGAGATATGCTCGAACTGATTTTTGCCTCTCGTTTTCGTTCGAGCCATAGACGGGTTTTGTTCTTCTTTCATTGAATCCAATAAAGAAGATACCAACTCATCATGTTCTTTTTCAGTTAATGGTTTGACATCTTTGAATTCATCAGGCTGTTTTGCAAGTGCTGCTTTTCTCATTGCTTCAGTATCAATAGTTGCAAGTTCATATTTATCTACGATCCTGCTGATTTTTGCAGCATCTTCAGCTCGTACCATAATGTCGCATATTCCATCCGTATTATTTCTTTCTTTTAATACAGAATAAAGAACACCATAACGTTTTGCTTCTTCACAAAACTTTTTCAAATCTGAATGATGTACAGCAAACACTTTAAGTTCCTTTCCAGATTTCAACATATTAGCTAGTCTTGTTTTTCCTTTAACCTTTTTCTTATCTGTTAAAATTGCATAAAGTGTTACTGCTAAAGATTTAGAAGCCATTCCACCTGCCTTTAAAGCTACATTAGCTGCCATTTCTATTCCCTGCAGTGTCATCCTCACTGCTTGATCGGCTGTTTCTCCGCCAGCATTCATAAAGTTCCTCCTTCCTTAATAATTTCTTTTTCGTTCTTTTGAACTTCTTTCTTGTACTTTATTTTCTTGTTCCTTAACTGTTTGCAATTTATCTTTAATCTTTAAGGAACGTTGTTTGATACCTTCACATAATTTCACCTCCTTTCGATAATCCTTTATTTCTTTTGAAATTGTTTCGATATCTTTTTGAATCATTTCTTTTCTTTCAAGATTTCGGCATCTTTTGACCTTGTTATAAAGGCATCTTCTTTCCTTAACTAACTTTTCAATTTTGTTGCTTATTTCACTTTCATAATTTTCCAAATCCTCGATCGTATTGATTTTCTTTTTGCATAGAAAAGTTGTTTCTTCAGTAATCCTGTCCATATATCTAAGATCCTCCTTAAAAATAAAATGTACCTTTCTTCTAGAAGGTACATTTTTAGGGATAATTCCCATTCGATACATATAATGGAAATACAATGCCTTTATTCCTTTTATCTTTTTTGCCTTTTTGATATTTCCATGATATTGATATTTACTTTTGATTCGTGTTCTTTTTTCAAAATACAGATCCTGTTCAATGATTCTTTTCTTGATATTTTCTTCACTATATGTTCCATCATCTCTTACTTTATAAAGTCTAAAAAAACGAGGTGCTCCGGGTGGTTTGACTGCAATATGTTTTACATTTGTTTTCACATCATATCCAATAGACTTGAGATATTGTAAAAACTGTGTGAATGTTCTTGATGATGCAATAGCACGTTCAAGATCATCTTCTATAAGCGTTCTTCGTGTAGGCTTTTTCTGTTTTTTTGCTTGCCATTCAGAATAGTGCACTCCCTTTTTAGGATCTGTGATTACATTGAGTCTATACTTTTCACAAAGTGCATCCGACAACCTTCTCATTCTGTCATAATCGGAATGTTTGTTTAAAAATCTTTTGTATGTTGTCCATGAAACAGAATTTATAACAAAGTGATTATGAAAATGTTTCTTGTCTGTATGTGTGCAGACCAATACCTCAAAATCATCTCCCCACATCTGATGGGCAAGTTCTAATCCAATTTGATGTGCTGTTTCAGCAGTAACCTCCCCTGGTAAAAAAGACTGATACGCATGAAATGCCAAAACACCATCCTCCTTGTGTGCATTCCTTTTTGTCTGTTCCATTTGCTGAAGAACAGTTGAGGGATGACAATTTAAACCACTGACATAAAGTTGTCTTTCAGTTTTATCATCATTGACAGCATAATCAATAACATTCCCAAGTCCTTCATATTCATAAACACTATCCGTTTCTTTTGTCTTAAGAGGATTAGAAGCATAATTTAAAACCCTGTCCAAATTATCCTTAACTGCCCATATACTTGTTGTAGCCATTTTACTTTTCCATCCTTGTAGGTTCAGTAACATTGCTTAATATTAATTGAACATTTTTTTCAAGTTCTGAACAGTTTCTCTTATATTTTAAAATATCAATTGTTCCAGTTTTATAACCAATAACTGCAATCTGATTTAAGTTATTACCTATCATTCTTAACTGCTTAATAATTTCTTTAACATCATCACTGATTCTTGGTGCTGGAACATATCCACTTATCAATGTACGAATATATTCTTCTCTTGACAGTCCTGTTTTCTTAACACATTTATTTAAATTTTCTAATTCAATCAAAGACAATCTTACTTTTATCTCTTTATTTCTTTTGATCTTGTTCAATTTTATCTACTCCATTTCCTGCAGGGTCTTAGGGATTGTCCCTAACAAGCTGACTTTGGGTACAAAAGTCCTTGCTTGCTACAAAAGTCATCAACAGGATAATACTTCTATTTAATGAATTTATTATCCTGCTGGAAAACTATCTTTCCCTGTCAAAAAGTTTTTTCTTGACCTCAAGAACATCAAATCTTAAATCCGTTATATTTTCATCATTAAGTATTACATCTTCATTTTTATACTTTTCTCTTACAGCATTTATTGCCTCATTTTTAGAATGAGCTTTTACTGTTTCTTGATGCTGTAATACTTCTGTAATTTCAACAACATATTCTTTCATCATTTTCTCCTTGTATAATAAAAGGTCACGAATTTGATCCATGACCTTCCTATCTACTATATTCTTCTTTTTTCTTAAATTTTCTTATCAGAACTTCATTGACATCTTTCATTTTTTTAGGTCCTTTATCATAGATTTGATAACTTTTACCTAAAAGATAATTGATCTTTGCAATACTGTTTTTTCCTGCCTTATCATTATCCAAATATAGATTTAAAACTTTAATTTGAGGATTTATTTCTAAAAATTTACCTAAGGCAATAGGTAATTCACTTTCCTCAATAGAATTACCTATTGCTGTTACTCCTGATAAAGAAAGATAATTGTTCTTTTTCCAATTCCTTTTATGCAACTTCTCTAAAGTTTGAAAAGACATAAGGTCAATTGCACTTTCAAAGATATTTAAAACATCACTTTCTTTATTTACCAATTGAAAACTATATTCCTTATTACTGTTAAATACGTCCATCTTCCAATCACCATCTGTTGCTCTTTTTGAAGCATAACGTTCTATTCCTTTTTCATCATAGCCTACAAAGACAACAGAGTGATCATAGTTGCACTCGTAGATCATTCCCTTTTGATAATAAAATTGAATAACTTCTTTATCAATTTTTCTTTTATTTTTTAGATAGTACATCATTTTTTTATTATCTTTTGAAACGGGTGGCAATTTGAAAATACCATCGTTCGTTTTTGAACATTTGTTTACATGATAAACAGGAGGACTATCTCTTATACATTTATCAACATATTTTACAGCCTCATAATAGTTCATACCTTTAACATCCATTAAATAACTGATTGCACTTACTCCACCTTTTCCTTGAGAAAACCATATCCACTTACCATTAGAGATAACCAAAGAGGAATGCGTTGCCGTTCGGTATTCTTTTTTTCCAGATTTAACAAGCTCACTTGGTTCATAATTATACAGATAAGTAAACACATCCAACTTTTGTAGTTCTTGTGCCTCCTCATCTGTGTAAAACTTATTTGACATACTTATCGCATCCTATTTACTTTTGATTTATGACCAACACCTGTATCGTTTTTTTGAACAGAAGTATCTGGAATATTTTCTTTCTTATCTAAATCAAGTTCTTTATTGATTTTGGACAGTTTCTTTAAGGCATTATTCAATTCATCTTCTTTTTCAAATGGCTTTTCTACTTCAAGTTCAGCATTATGCAACTGTTGCAATGTATTTTGAAGAAGTTCCTTTTCCACTTTTAAACTTTTTGGAATATTTTCAATAGCATTATCAATTCTTGTAAGATTCCCATAAACATCATTTCCTAATTCAACAGGATAATAAAGTTCTTTCTTTAAAGACATGATGTAATATTGACTTAAACTGTTGAACTGAATGTACAAATCAAATCCTCTATAATCCCCAATGTATTTTTTATCCTGACCATCATATTCCTTACAGGCAAGAAGTATTGCATTTCCTGCCTGTTTTTTATCTACTATCAACATATCCTTGATTTTTATTTGCTGAAACTCTTTTTGAGGTTTCAAATCTTTTATATCATTTTCTAGCCCTTCAATCCTTGTCTTAATGGCTTTAATCTTCTGTGGATAATATTTAATAATTCTATCTTCTAAATCATATTTTTGAGAGAGATAGTTTGCTTTGGCAAGTTTTAATTTGGATACTTTCGTATCAAGCTCCATCTTTTCTTTCACTTTGGGATTTCCACTCGCTAGTGCCTTTATCTCTGCATAAGAAAGTGAAGCCTCATCTATATCTTCTGCACTTCTTACAGGAGATTTACTTGTCATAATTTGCCCTATGAATTTTTGTTTATTTTCAACTAACTGATATAGATAAGCATCAAATGTACCTTCCGTCACATAACGATAAATATAAACATCCTTATTTCTATTTCCTTGTCTTACGATTCTTCCTGCACGTTGCTCCAAGTCCGAAGGTCGCCAAGGGCAATCTAGATCATGTATTGCTATCAAGCGTTCTTGTACATTTGTTCCAGCTCCCATTTTACCTGTCGAACCTATCAGAATTCTTACTTTACCTTCTCGTACCTTAGAAAAGAGTTCTTTCTTTTTAGCATCTGTTTTTGCGTTATGGATATATGCAATTTCACTTTCAGGAATTCCTTCTTCTAATAGTTTATTTTTAATTTCATCGTAGACATTGAATGCATCATTACGAGGAGTAGACATATCACAAAAGACAAGCTGTGTACTTTTTTCTTCCACTGTTTCATGATATATCTTCAATATATTTTTAATACAGGCATTGACCTTGCTATTTTTATTTTCTGGTAAAAGTTCATTGATAAGCCTTTGATCAAGTGCCAATTTTCTTCCATCGTTCGTAATTTTAAGCATATTATCCTCATGAGGATCAACTGTTCCATCTCTAATTTTTTGAGCACGTTCACCTAAACTTTCAACAAGTTCTTTTTGAATGTCAGAAGGTTTAACTACTACATTTTGGTAATGAGCATTAGGAACAGGAAGATTCAACATATCAGCCGTCTTAATATCTGCTACTTCCTTGAACATATTAATCAATTCAGGAAGATTGAAGAATTTAGAAAAACGAGTCTTCATCCTGTATCCAGAACCTTCGGGGTCGAGTTTGTCAAGATACTTTTTGTGGATTTTCTAAATTAAACGATTTGTCCGTAAAAAAGCCGCCCAAAACCTCGTGCTTGCAGATGTCCTGAAACACCGTATTCAAAGGCTTTTTGGCACTTTCGGACTGCTTTACATTTACGATGAATGTTGTCTTTCCAATTCGCTGTGAATAAGAATATTTCTGTTCTTTCATATAGTCAGTTCCTCTCTTTCATAAAATTTGATTGCTGGGCATTCACATTAGAGCACCCAGTAACCGCAGATTTTCAATATATCAAGAAGTCATTAAGTCGTGAGTATGATGGAAATGGTTATCTTTCCATACCACGCTTGTTTCTTCGAGCCTTGATACGCTCCTGTCGTTCTTTTTCCCTTGCTTCTTTTTCGGCTCGTTCCTGTGCTTCCTTAAAAGAAAAAAGTTGCTTCACTTTTTCGGTAAAAAGTTTAGCAACTTCGGGGAAATGCTCCAACGCTTGAAGAAAAGGTCTGCACTTTTCTTTCAGTTCGTTGTATTTAGTTTTCATTCTTTCGAGCGCGTTTGCACAGTCAAAATATTTCTGTCGGTAATAGTTGGCACTCTGTTCTAATTCGCTAATTTCCGCACGACTTGTAATGCCCTCTTTGGCAAGGGCAGTAAGCTCAGAATAATCCTCTTTGGAGATTGCCATTTTACCTGTGATTGTTTTCTGCCCCATACGGTCAATCTCGTTATAGGTTTTAGAAACATTACGGGCAGGCTCATATTTTATCTGTTCACGCTGAATGCGCTTCTGCAACTTCTCCAAGCGTTCCTTGTCCTGCTTGATTTGATATTGCAGGGAAGTCAGGTGTTCTGCTGTACTTCCGTATTCGCCACGCTGAAAGCCTTTGAAGCCTTGCTCCGTCATATGGTTAAACAATTCATCTTGCAGAATACTGTATGAAGCTCGGAACATCGGTTTTCCGTTCTTTCTGAGAAGCGGATTGCCTTTTTCGTCGGTCAGCGGAATATCCGATTTCCATTTCTTTGAATGGCTGATTTGATGAACAACTTCCTTAACCGTTCCTCGCAGTTTTTCATCTTTGCAACGCTTACTCCATAGGATTTCTTTCTCCACCACAGGAAGAACCATAGCGTGAAGATGATAATGGTAAACCTCTTTTCCCAGTTCTTCGCTTGCTGCCACATTGATTTCATCAGCATGCATTACTGCCGATATAACATTATCAGAACCGAATTTTTCTTCAATGAAATGGTAGGCTTCTTCATAAAACTGTTTTGCGTATTCATAACCACCATTACGCTCGAAGTACATCGTGTTCACATCAATCACTATCTCATCAAACAGCGTTGCGTCTTTCCTCAACCCACGAAGCGACACCTGCCCGTCTGTTTCCATCTGCTTTAACTGTTCCATATAGGTCGGGGCAGTCGGCTTTTTGAAATGCACATTAAAGGGTATTCGTTCCACAATTACATTCATATTTTCATAGGTTTCATTCTTGCGTTCGTTGTGCCTTTCCGCCTTGCTCACATCAGAAGCGGTGTACTGTTTTACCCTTGCACAACTCATATCCGCCTTGTTGTTTTTTGCCATTTTGCTCTCCTTTCTCGGCAGGGCGAAGCCATTACACAACATTCTTTGAATGTGTGTAACCCACTATGACACTTTCAGACTTCGTCTGCAAAGATGTCGTGGGCAAGGGTGTTCCCCCTTGACCTCCTTTTGATACCTCCATCATAAAAACAGACTGTCCCGCCATCAGACAGCCTGCTTTTATTCTCTCGGTATATCGCCCATCGGCAAAGACCAGTACCACAGAAAGCCTTGTTTTCGGGAGATAACTCCTGCTTTCTTCTTTGCCTTTTTAATGGTCGATTTCTTGAACCCTGCGGCTTCAAGTCTTTCTTCGCAATCCGAAGAAAGTATTTCTCCGTCTTTCAGCATTTCTAAAAGAAATTCTTTCGCCTTGATTTCCTTGTCATTCGGTCTGCCGATTTTAGGGGCGAGGGATTGGAACGCTTCTTCTGCGGTCATTTCCATTTCAGAGATAAAGTCCACTCCCTTTTCTGCAACCTCAAAGAGAATTGCAGAGCCTGTCGGGGCAAGGTTGGATTTCACTTGCACCATATATCTTTCTGCTGGTGCTTCTTTGTTCGGTGTGCGAGTGATTGCAAGAATACTTCTTGCAGCACCCGCAATATCAATAGAACCGTTGGTACGATAAAGAGGGTTGGTATCTCTCATCTTGTTCATATGAGCGATAATCACAATGGCACAGCCAGTATTCTTTGCAACTGCAATCAAGTGATTAAACTCTGCCCTTGTTTCGTTGGCATTGTTCATCGAACAGTTCTCTCCGATATAGGAACTCATCGGGTCAAGAATTAAAAGTTTTGCGTGATACTTTTCGATTGCTTCAGCAATGCGGTTATCACCAAAGGTCAATGATTTTTCATCTTCCCTAATAAAGATAAGATTTTCTCCGTTCCCACCAGCAGAATTAAAACGAGGTACTACCGTATCATCTGCGTCATCTTCCGTTGTCTGATAGATGATAGTCATAGGCTCTGTTTCTTCATCGGTAAAGGGGAGAGGCTCTCCCTTAGAGAGCAGGGCGGCAATGGAAAGCATTAACTTGCTTTTTCCATCGCCGGGATCGCCCTGCAACAGCGTAACCTTGCCGAACGGAATATACGGATACCACAGCCATTTCACTTCTTTCGGCTCGATTTCACTCGCCTTGACAACTTCAAGAGGCACGCTGACAGTCATTTCATTTTCAATCATTTTTCTTTGTTCTCCTTTTCGATAAATATTTCGGGCAAAGCACCACAATACAGCGGAAACTCTGCTTACAGTCATTCCTGCATTTTCTGTAAAGCTCGTTGTAGGTAATGCGGTTTCTGTCATTCAGAAACAATGCCCATTCTTTTTTCCGTTTTTTGCTCATTCTTGGCATATCAATCCACCTTTCTGTCTGAAAATAAAAACCACAGGAAAGATACATTAAGCTTTGTTTGTGTCATTTTTCGGGGCGAAAAACGGGGTAAATATCCCTTTCTAAGCCTTTCAAAAAATCACATAAGATATTTGCACTAACCTGTGGTTATGTATTGAATTGTGGGTTTTGGGTAACAAAAAACACCGTATTGCTACGATGTTTTTTGTTGTTCATATTCTATTTTTGATACTGATAAACTGGAATTTGTCAAAGAGGATTATTCCAATATTCCACAGTATTTCTATTTACATCATA
>OIEG01000223.1_pt1 | contig 26198 bp, 15 predicted proteins | sample 1581751 | NCBI WGS metagenome assembly OIEG01 (sample SAMN01760950, study PRJEB22395) | human gut metagenome | reverse complement strand
GAAAGGACTGCCGGAGTGTGAGCGCGTAGGTGGCTACTATACGCTCGGCGAGGAACTTTCGGAACAGGGTTATCATGCGTCCTATGTGTATTGTGACGCGCAAATGATGGAGATTACCAAGGCGCAGATGGAGTTGTTGGAGGGCCGGGTTCCTGAAAAGGCAAATGAAATTGTCGTAAGCAAATACTTTCTTTCCACCTATGGAAACAATGCCAAGATCGGGGATACTGTGACCTTAGATACAGAGAGTTTTCATGGCGATTATGTTGTTACCGGCATTATGGACAGCGTAAATGAAAAAGAAGCGAATACCTGTGCCATCATTCTTTCCAAAGCTGCCCTGACAGAATGGAATAGGTTTGATCCGGCTGGGTATCGTGCCTATGTCCATTTCAAAAACAGCGACCAGTTGGGAGAAGAACTGATGACCTCTTATTGCAGGGGGATTGCAGAGGAATATCAGCTTCCTATGCCCAAAATGAACAACAAATATTTTGCTTATACTTCTAAATCCTTTGCTTTTGCACCGATAGCTGGTGTGATAGCCATTGTTCTGATCGGCGGTTATATTGTAATCCAGAGTATTTTCCGTATCTCCATCAATGACAAAATCCAGAGCTACGGGCAGCTTCGGACGATTGGTGCAACACCAAAACAAATCAAGCGGATTGTAAAGCAGGAGGGACGCAAACTCGGTAGTATCGGGATTGTGATAGGTACAGTGTTGGGCGTATGCGGCGGTTTTCTCCTGTTTTCTAAGGGGTTTAACGCTGTTTCCTATGTGGCAACGGTTGTTTTGACGCTCATAAGCAGTTGGATTATGGTATCTGTTTCCATCCGTAAGCCGGTGAAAATTGCGGCAGGGATTTCCCCTATTGAAGCCGTCCGTTTTACCCCGGCGCAAAAGAATATCCGCAGCAGGAAAAAGAACATCAAGCTCAATCCTGTTTCAATGGGAGTTGCGAATTTTAAGCGTGACCGAAAAAAGACCGTTGCTATTGTAGCCTCATTGAGTTTGGGCGGAATTATTCTGCTTGTGGTATCCTCCATTGTTTTGCTGCGCTCACCAGAGGCACTTGCAAGACAAAGTTTCCCGGATGGTGACTATAAAATATATTTGGATTCAAAGTTGCCAGAACAAGAAGTTATGGCAGCAGGAAATCCACTGAATGAGGAATTAAAGCAGGAAATTTTGGTTATTGAGGGTGTAACCGATGTGATTGCAAAAAGGCAAAGTCTTTTTGTAAATTATAGCATCAACGGAATTGAGGATGGTGGTATGTGTGACATACTGACTGAACAAAATTATTCTGCGGTTGAAGCTGCATTGATAGAGGGAACCATGCCGCCGGATGCACACAGCATCATAATTGATTCCCATACAAGTGACCGTGATAATATAGGAGTAGGAGAAACGGTTGAACTTACCTCCGGGAAATCAACCATTCCAGTTACTATATCCGGGGTGTTTAACAATGCTCTAGATAATGGACATGGAACACATCACTTTGACGGTGCATTGGAATTTGCACCGGAAGCATTATTCCACGAACTGCACCCGGAAATCACCTCCTTTGATTATTCATGGAGCATTGTAAGTAATCCAAAAAAAGCGGATCATGTGAGGGATGAATTAAAAAATATTATATCCGCTCATGCGGATATTGCATTAGATGATATTAACACTGTAATTGAATATGAAAAAATGATAAATTCTATTGTTTTTGGAAGTATGGAAGCGTTTTCATGGGTGGTATTCCTCTTTGGTGTTATAAACCTTATCAATACGACCCTCTCTAACCAGATGTCCAGAAAACAGGAAAACAGTGTTTTGCGTTCCATTGGCCTGACCCAAAAGCAGCTATGTAAAATGAACATTTGCGAGGGGCTGTGCTATGCGTTCTTTGCAACATTGGCAACTCTGATCGTTGGGCTTCCTGTTTCCATTTTTGCTTGTAGCAAATTTAGTGTAGGGGCTTTTGCCGGAAATGTAGTGCCTTACAAATTCCCAGTTTTGGAAATGGGTCTGTTCATTCTGGTATTGTTTGGAATGGAACTGATCTTGTCTGTATGGACAATCCGCAGGCAGAAAAAACAATCTCTGATTGAACAAATGCGGGCAATGGAATAAGAGAAAAATGCTTTTGCTTAAAAGTGTGGAACATTTCGGCAAAAGCATTTTTTATGGAAAACATTTTTTCCTGAAAGAAAATAGGATATAATCAATCTATGCTTTGGAATGACGAACATCAGAAAAACGATATTTAGGACATTTCTGTAACATTTGAGGTTTAAAATAGGGACAAGTTTAGAAGATGGGAAAGGAAGAATCTGGATTGAGGAAAATTTTAATTGTAGAAGATGACAAAGTATTAAATAAAACGCTGGCTTATAATCTTACTGCAGATGGTTATGAAGTAACCTCTGCATACAGTTTTCAGGATGCAGTAGAACGATTGAAAAAGAGTGAATTTGATATTGCTCTGTTGGATATTAATCTGCCGGATGGGAACGGTCTGCATTTATGTGATGAGATCAGAGGAAGAGGGCAGCATACCTATATTATGTTTATCACAGCAAATGATAAAGAAGGTGATATGCTGAAAGGCTATGAAGCCGGATGCACAGATTATATTACAAAACCATTTTCAGTGATGGTTCTCTGCAAAAAGGTAGCCGCTGTTTTTGCAAATATGGAATTGCGGACACCAAAGCATGACGTATTTGAGGATGAAATTTTGAAAATTGACTTCTCCGAGCAGAGTGCAGTTTTGGAGGGAAAGGTGATAGAGTTTACACCAAAAGAATACCGTACCTTATTTTTATTTGTAAAAAATCCGCACATTATATTAACGAAGCGGCAACTGATTGAGAAATTGTGGGATATTGATGGGGATTTTATAGATGAGCATACGCTTACTACTATCATCAGCCGCATTCGCAAAAAGATTGAAACAGATGAGCGAAAATATATTAAAACTGCTTACGGAATGGGGTATCAATGGATAGGCGGTGAAGCACGATGAAATTACAGAATTTATCAACCAGAACTTTTCTGCGGCTGATCGTGGGAAGTGCTTCTCTGACCTCGATTCTTTTGTTGTTCATCCTTTATGCCTTTACAAAAGATATAAAGGTGATACTTGGCGGTTTCAGTGTGATGATTCTTCTATTTTTCTGGGGTGTAATCTTTTTGCATTATTTTCAAAAGAAACTATCGGTATTTACAGATGGGCTATGTCGGACATTAGATGAAATGATGGATAGTACCGTTCGGCCGCAAATAAATTATGAAGCGGAAACGCTGTTAGCGCGCATCAGCCATCGCCTGGAAAGGCTATATCATGTGATGCAGGAAACCAGGCATAAAGTAGAAGAAGAAAAAGCAGAATTACAGTCCCTGGTATCGGATATTTCGCATCAGACCAAGATACCGATAGCAAATCTAAAAATGCTCAATGACACGATGCTGACCAGAAAGATTTCTGAAGAGACACGTGAGGAATTTTTATATGCTACTGCCAGTCAGTTAGATAAACTGGATTTTTTGATTCAGGGAATGGTGAAAACATCACGATTAGAGACGGGTGTGATTACCCTGGAAAAGAAAGAAACAGTTATTGCGGATACACTTGTCGATGCGATCAATGGGGTTCTTGCTCCTATGGAAAGAAAACATCTTCATTTATTTGTAGACTGTCCTGAAAATTTAACAGTTTCACATGACAGCCGCTGGACTTCGGAGGCTTTGTTTAATCTTTTAGATAATGCAGTAAAATATACACCGGAAGGCGGTAATATTCACGTAACGGTACAGGACTGGGAGATGTATCTGGAAATTGCAGTAACGGATACGGGAAGAGGCATTCCGGAAAGTGTCCAGGCAACTATTTTCAAACGATTTTATCGGGAAGAAGCTGTACATGATGTGGATGGGATTGGAATAGGATTATACCTGGCACGTGAGATTATCACTATGCAGGGTGGCTACATCACAGTTGAATCAGAAGTGGGAAAAGGCTCAACTTTTTCTATATTTCTTCCCCAACGATAACAATATGGCGGTCTGTTTACTCAGGCTGCCTTTTTTTAAAAAATTTTAGAAAAAAAGAATTTTAGGACATTTCTGCAACATTTGGGAGTTAGGATAATGGCGAAAGGAGTGAATGGATATGACTTTACCATTTGAAAATGATACAAATGCAGTTGTCAAAAAACTTGCCAAACAAAATATAAAAGCAAATCACAGAACAGCACTTTCTATTATGTCTGCCATATTAATTGCAGCTACTTTTTTATGTACCTTATGTACTCTTACTCAGAGCTATTGGAATCAGAGAGTGCAACAGGAAATTTTTGACTCAGGGGATTGGGATGCACAGATATTAGAAGTTCAGGCCAATCAGATTGAACTTATCAAAAAGAATGATAACATCAAAAATGTTATGGTAAAAGGAAATAACCAAACATTCCTATTATCGTTTAAGGAAAATGATTCGTACCTTTTAGTCCAAAACTGTGATGAACAATATTGGGAATCCATGCACGAAAAAAATTTAATTATGCGTGGAAGAGTTCCAAAGGCTCCAGGTGAAATTGTCGTTGGAAAAAAATTTTTTGAGGATAATCCTTCCGTTAAAATTGGTGATACCATTGATTTAGAATTAGGTGAACGTAAAAAAGACAATAGAATTGTTGATTTTCTGTCTCCATTTCAAGATGGAGAAGTGTTTGTAAAAACAGATAAAGTACAATATACCATTGTGGGAGAAATTGATAGGACTGTTTCTAGTGCATATAATGGTTATCCTGCATATGGTTGGCTCAATCTGGCAGAAACGCCAAAAGATGCCGGTGTAGTTGTATATATGCAGGCAGAGAATCAAAGAAAAATCTATGAAACAGTTCCTCAGATTGCACAGGATATTGGTTTGGAGCAAGATGAATATGGTGACTATCCATATCGTTATCATACAGCTCTGCTCGGAATGTATGGAATTTATGAACCGGGACACTTCTGGAGCAGCGATTTACCTAAACTTTTTCTTTCACTTTTTATAGTTGTTGTTGCCTCTATGACGGTATTTGCCTATATTATTCGTGGTGCTTTTTCCATTTCTGCTAAACGAAAGATAAAGGAACTTGGAATGTTAAAATCAATAGGTATGACACCAAAGCAGATACGGAAGCTAGTTATATATGAGGCACGTTGGTTATCGTTCTTTCCAATTGTTATTTCTATAGGACTTGGTCATTTGCTTTCTTACGGAGTATTGACCGCATATTCTGCATTGATACAAGAAGTAACAGGAAATCAGATTTCGGTTTCTTTCTCACTATGGATTGCAATCATTTCAATACTGCTTTCATTTTTAACAGTGCTTTTAGCAGCATCTGGACCTGCAAGACAAATGGGGAAAATACGTCCGATAGAAGCTATAAAAGAGAATTGGAATAATGTTTCTTTAGAAAAATCAGCAAAGCATACGTTTTTAAAAAGGTGTTTTGGATTTTTAGGGAAAATCTCAGCTAACTCTCTTATTGCGAATAAGAAATTATTTCGGACTTGTACTGTAACATTATGCTTATGCATGGTACTCATGTTTAGTTTTCTGGCTGTATTCTCTGTTTCAGATGTTAATAATACGAAAGCAGAACATGATAATCCTTTCGATATAAATATTACATTAGAATCTGGTCAGAGGATAGAACCAGCGCTTGTTCAGAAGTTAAAAGATCTTCCTGATGTGAAAGCACAGACAACTTATACAATGGCAATGTGCGCAAGTTGGCTTTCAGAGAAAGAATTATCTAAAGAATTTCTTTCATATGGAGGATTTAATACAAAAGCAGCAGGAGAATATGTTGTTAAACGTGATGGTAAATATAGAATTCCTTGTACATTAATAGGTTTAGAAGAAGATACTTATAATGCCTATCTTAAGAATATGGGAATTTCCGCTCACGAATCCGGATCAGCTGTTATTGTTAATTCAGTTGTAAAGAATCCAGAAGCTAGAGGTTATGAAGCAAAAAAAGAGCAGGTATCATATCTGGATGTAAAAGAAGGTCAGAAGTTACAACTAACAGAAAAATTTTTAGACTCTGTTCAAGGAAATTATAGTTTTGATCTTCAAATATCTTCTGTCCTTACAGAGATGCCAGACATAGGTTTGAATGTTGCTTTTTATACGTTACCTATTATTGTACCCATGGACGAGTATTATGAGATTATAAACAATTTTGGGAAAGATCGTGCAGTATATAATTATAGAACCTATATGAATCTTCGTACTGAGCAAGGGAGAGATCTTGCAGTACAAAATCAGGCGGATCAACTTTGTGGTCAATATTTGAGCAAGAATGATTTTTTTACTTCCAGTAAAACACAAAGAGCAGTTGATAGAGATAAACTGACAAATGCTACAATGTTAATTGTTTATAGTTTGACAGCACTTTTCGGGATTGTTAGTATTACATCGGCAGTGGCAGCTATATTGAACAGTTTATATCAAAGAAAAAAAGAGTTTGCTATGTTGCGCTCTGTTGGTCTTGATAAAAAAGAACTCTGTCATTTACTTTATACAGAAGGATTTCTTCTTGTGAGTAAACCTTTGTTAATAGGGATCTTAATACTAATTTTAGTCAGTACCATATTAATTTGGATGCAGGATATAACCGTTATAGAATTTCTTAATGTTTTTCCGTTCTGGGGGCTAGTAGTATATATCATACTCACATTTGCCATCATCAGAGGAATCTATATGGTAGCATCCCGGAAAATTCGTCGGGATATTATTGTTGAAGTTTTGAAAGATGAAACCGTTTAGGATTATTTAATTTTCTGAAACATTTGACTTTTACTATTATTCATTGAACAAAGAAAGGAAGTCGTGATTATGACAATTTTACAGACAAAGGATTTAAAAAAATATTATGGCACAGAACCGAACATTACTCGTGCTTTAGATGGTGTAAATTTTTCTGTTGAGCAAGGAGAATTTGTAGCAGTGGTAGGAACTTCGGGTTCCGGAAAATCCACGTTACTTCATATGATGGGAGGATTGGATACTCCAACATCAGGAAGTGTGGTCGTAGCAGGGAAGGAACTGGCTAAGATGAATGATGAGCAACTCACTATTTTTCGCAGGAGGAATATCGGTTTTATCTTCCAAAATTACAATCTGGTTCCGATTTTAAATGTTTATGAAAACATTGTTCTTCCGGTAGAGTTAGATGGAGATACCGTAGATCAGAAATTTATGGACGAAGTGGTTGCTATGCTGGGATTGGAAGATAAGCTAAAAAGTATGCCGAATAATCTTTCCGGTGGTCAGCAGCAGAGAGTGGCGATTGCAAGGGCTTTGGTTGCTAAACCTGCAATTGTGTTGGCCGATGAACCTACAGGCAATCTTGACTCGAAAACCAGTGCAGATGTTTTGGGATTGCTTCAGAGAACCAGCAGGGAGTTCGATCAGACGCTGGTAATGATCACACATAATAATGCTATTGCGCAGCTTGCTGATCGCATTGTGAGGATTGAAGATGGGAAAATAGTAGGATAGGAGTTGAGTTGTATGACACTACCTTTTGAAAACGATACAAGAACCATAATAAAGCGTATTTCGAGCAGGAATATATCGGCAAATCGAAAGAGAAATATCTTTATTGTTTTGACGATTGCACTTGCCAGTGCATTACTATCTGCCATTGTCCTTTATGGATTTGGAGTGCCGCAGGAAACACAAAAACTTAATCAAAAGACAGCGCAGATCGTATATCATGCTATTTCTGAACAGCAGGGGAAGGAATTGTACAATCAAAAAGAAATTGCGTGGGTGGGAGAGTTTTTTAATGCATTTTCTGAACAGGTAAATCATTCAACCGTTAATTTTACTTATGCAAATGCAGATATGCTAAAATCCCAAAGTATGCCCTATTCAGGAAATTTGCCAACTTCGAAAGATGAAATTGTAGTGCAGGAATCCTTTTTGGGCAGCTTGGGATATTCCGATGAATTAGGACAGACAATCAACATTCCGTTTTCGGATGGCACTACCCACGATTTCAAATTAACTGGAATCTTAAATGTGAAAACAGGAGATATTGGACGCTATACCGCCATTATATCAAAAGAACTGGCAGAGCAGCAGTATGGAAAGAATATAGGGATGGACTATTATATCGGCTTAAAGAACGCCCAAAATATGAGTGAAGAAGAAGCTGCCAGTTATGCCAACACTCTGGCACAGCAATTAGAAATTTTCGATGATAATGTGATTGTTCGTTCTACCTATTTTAATTTAAAGGATGAAAATCGTGGAAGTGATATGCTGTTTTATTTCTTGATCGGCTTTATTACTTTTGTTGGCTCTGGCATTGTGATTTATTCGATTTTTTATATTTCAGTAGCAAACAGTATTCGGAATTACGGACAACTTCGCACCATCGGAACAACAAAGCGACAGATTAAAAAGATGGTTTATCGCGAGGGAAAATTGCTGGCTGCCATTGGGATTCCGATAGGTTTGGTGATTGGAAATGTAATGGGCTATCTTCTGGTTCCCGATGGCTGGTACTGGCTGACTACTCTCAGTGTGACAGTTGGAGTTGGGCTTTTTGCATTTATGATTGTGATGCTTTCCATTCGCACACCTGTAAAAAAAGCGGCGGCTGTCTCTCCCATGGAAGCCTTGCGATATTCCGATTATCAGGGAAAGATGAAAGAAAGCTCTGCGCTGCACCGTAATATAACCCCTGCTTCACTTGCGAAAAGGAATCTGTCCAGACAAAAGACAAAATCCATTTTAACAATACTTTCCCTTTCCCTTGGCGGAGTGTTAGTTGTATTGATTTCCACCATGTTGATTTCTTATGATGGTGTTGCAGAGGCGAGAGGAAGGGAGTTTCCTGTTGGTGAATTTAATATTCAGCTTAACGCAAATCAATCTTGGGATACCGCCGATGTTTCTTTGGCTGGATTGCAGCAAAAGGATTTACTAAACGCCGATCTTGTAAATGCAATAGAGTCTATGGATGGCGTTACAGGAACCAAACGCTGGTATTACACAGACGCAGAATATCGTGTCAATGATTACGATGACAACTGGATTTACGGATTTGCCAAAGAAGATGTTTCTGTATTGGAAGAAAACCTGATCGCCGGAACTGTTGATCATCATGAATTGGTATCAAAAAATGGCATCATTTTGATAAAGGATACAGCAGAAAATTTATCGCTGTCCGCACAACTTGGTGATGAGGTCAAAGTTGATTTTTTAACGAAAGACGGACAGACCATAACCAAAAGCTATACGATTATGGGAATTGTCAGCAATTTCAATCACCCGGCATTTAATATGTGTTTTGCTATGCCAGAAGAGCTTATGAATGAAGCGTGCAAAATGGATTGTTCTGGAACGATATCGGTAATATCGGAACCAGATAAAGCTGATACGATTGAAGCTTCCTTAAATCAGCTGATAGATGGAAATAGTGATTTGGTCATGGATACCATAGAAGAAAGTATCACTTATTATAGCAGGAATCAGCAGCTTCCCTTTGGAGCATTATTGATAGTAGCCATCATTGTTGTATGTTTTTCTTTCATCAACCTTGTGAATACGACAATTACGAACTTTTTATCGCGAAGGCAGGAAATAGGAATGTTACAGGCGATTGGTTTAAGTAAAAGGCAACTGATGAAAATGCTGTGTTATGAGGGAATGCTTTATTCCGTTTTTGCTACGTTTGTAACATTGGTTTTGGGGGCTGGACTTGGTTTCCTATGCGTACAGACAGTTGCGAAAACAATAAACCCATACTTCTATTATTCATTCCCATGGCTGGTTATATTGATATATTTGGCAATCCTTCTGATTGTACAGTTTATCTTGATTTCTTATACAACTGGAAATTTGAAAAAACAATCTCTTGTTGAGCAAATCAGAGCGATGGAATAACTGCATTCAGAGTTTTGTCTACGCTGAACGAGGATGCAGACAGAGAATTTTTTGATACACTTATTGAGGAGTTTTGTAACGAGACACCGGGGACTACATTCTTAAGTTTTTTGTGATATGGCATAGGAGAAGATAATACTATAAATTTTTGAAAAAACGATCATTAATCAATAAATATAATAATTTGTGTGATTTAGGACATTTCTGTGACATTTGTATTTTACAATATGACTATAGAAAGTAGGTGTCCTTTATGAAAAAGAATCACGAGGTTGTTGGATTGGTTATTGATGCAATTCAACAAAACGATACGCTGAGGTTTTTATCAGCAATAACAGGGTGTACAATTAAAGATTTTGATAAGATAACTTACAATGGAAGCAGAACAGTAGGAGATTATCTATCTATTCTTCCCATATTTCAAAATGATGTATTTTCGATGCAGGCAATGTTGGAACTGGCAGGTTTGGAAACAAAAGAGAATTATCGAATTGAAGAATTGACAATTGGTGAGAAGAAATTACTACTATTGATAACTCTTATTGTTGATACATCAAAACAATATCTGCTTCAAAATTTATTTCAGAATATGCAGGTGTCAGAAGTGAAATGTGCTACTGAATTGCTTATAGAAATGTCAACATATATGGATATCATTTTGATTAGCCCATCAACGTATGGATATGAAATTTGTGACAAAACGATTTACTGGCCTGATAATAACACAATAGATAATCGCGAATTTCATATCTCACGAAATAAGATCAAAGAAATGTGTATCATGCCTACCTTTATTATGAAGGAAATTATAAAGGTGATAAAAGAAAATGAAACTACAGATATTGCAATACCACTTTGGAATGTAGTTCCTGGAGAATATGAAGAATACGCATATCAGGTATTAAATTCAAATGCAGATAAGGAAAAATTTAATTATCCATATATATCGCACAGACCTTTCCGATACGGTGATGTTTATTGGATTATGGAGCATCAATTGCAGGAATTGGAAATAAATGGTAGCAGGTGCTTTGAAGAAGCTCATTTTATACCAGACGAAGCAGTAATTCATGTAAAGTGTAGCGAATATTTCTTCAGGTGTTGTAAAGAAGCAAAAAGGATTTTTTATGACTATGCAAAAAATCATGTGGAGGAACTGATATGCAAAATACATTGATTGGGGTGTGAAGAGAAACAAAATTATAGTAATTGCAGATGAAAGCAAATTGACAGGGGAAAGTCTGGTCTTATTGGAGCAACAGACAGAGATTTATCAGGCAAAAGGAATCCAGGATATTCTTTCTCATCTGACAGTTTGCTCTTATCATTTAATTTTGATTGCATTACAACAAGAACCAGAAATAATATGTCAGCTTGTAGAAGCAATCAGAAAGTTAGTGATAACACCTGTGATTGTCTTATTATCTGAACATGCCGAAATAAGAAGTAAAATCATTTACTTGGGGGCAGATGTGGTATTGACACAACCGTATACAGCAGAAGAAGTCAGTCTGCAGTCGTATGCATTGATTCGCCGTTATACAGAATGGAAATCTGAAAGAAGAGAAGAAATTCCTATCATGCTTGGAAAACTGGAAATCTTTCCACTTCAAAGAACAGTGGAATGGGATCATAAAAGAGTCCCAGTTGTAAAAAGGGAGTTTGATTTTCTACATCTGTTAGCGTCTACACCGGGAAGAGTGTATACATATGGTCAGATTTATCAGCTGGTATGGCAGGAGTACCCACATGGGGATATTACAAATATTATTTACTGCATGGTACATCGATTGAAACAGAAATTGAAAAAAGTAGATGAACAAGCAGTAAACATAATTTGTAGTGTGAAAGATGTGGGATATTGTTTAAGAGATTAAAAAAATATTAAGATTTTTTACAGCGAATTTTTAATCTTTATATGTAAAATTGATTTTAGAAAATATTATGAAGTTAAAAAGGGGGTATCCGATTGAATTCAGTCTCAAGTAACCAATCAGTCGTATCTAGTCAACAAGGTCTGTTTGACGCTATTAAAGACTTGCTTTTTGTTAATCCTATTTTTTTATTTGGAATAATAGTAATTTGCGTAATGGTGATTATAATTTTCAAGAAGAATAGGACAATACCCAAAACTAGAATATCGATTTTATTATTGGTATTTTATTACTACTTATGTGTAATGCTGACAAACATTGTAGGTATTCCTACTCTTAGTGAATATATAAGGTTGTCAAGGTTAGGAGAAGCGTTCTTCAATCCTAATATAAATCTGATTCCGTTTAGTGACGGATTTAGTTTGAGTTTTATTTTGAATATTTTTCTCTTTATTCCATTGGGTTTTTTGTGTCCCCTTATAAGTAAGAGTTATCAATGCGTAAAAAATACACTTTTAATTGGTTGTGGACTATCCTTTTCTATTGAAATTGTTCAGTTATTTACCTTGTATAGAGCAACAGATATAAACGATCTTATTACAAATATTATCGGAACACTTATAGGCTATTTTTGTTTTAGGCTTATACACAAGCTAGTAATAACTAAATCGCATTCAATAAGTGATTTTAAGGAACAGTATTATATGCGGTATATGCCTATCGTAATTATAGTTACCACCTTTATTTTAGGTTTTTTTAGTTAAGTATAAATTTGAAAAATTAAAGTTTGATAACTTCATATTCATGCACAAAGCAGTTAGTCTTAGGATTGACTGCTTTTTAACAAAAGATGCTACTTAGGTGTTAATGGTGTCTTTTTAGTGCAATTTTATTGTCATATCAAGGCTCGTTCAATCGTGGTAAATTCGTGGTAAAATGGGTGTGTTTTTATACTTCAAAATGCTTGAAAGTGTAGTATTTATGTGGATAATAAAAAATCAGATATAAAATTTACAAGAGATTATAGAAGGTAGGCTTTTAAAAATAGAGCCTGCTTTTTATATGGCGAGATTTTTGCTGTAACTGTAATGGAAAAGAAATGACAGGACAACTGACAGTTATTTGACAGACAACTGACAGTCTGATGACAGCTTAGTTTTGTATACTACTTCTTTATGTAAAAAATGGGCTTCGTTCCATGACATAAAGGAGCAGTGTATGTGCCGGAAAGAGCTACAAAAGAGAAAAACCTAACTTCATATGCAGCGTTTGGTGGTGTCGCAATTCAAAACAGGATTGCGGCATCTTTCTTTTTGTGGAGAAAACTCCGGTTCATACAGTCTTTTGCCTGTGAGAAGGCAAGGTCACCACCGCTCCGATTTGATTTCAAAAAAATTCAGATCGGAGGAAAAGAAAGGTGACATTTCATAAAGCAAAAGAAGAATATAAATGGAAACAGTGGAAGGAGCAGGAGGAACGGATTTTGCGAAAATCCGGTGTCAGTGAAGAGGTAATCCAAAGACTTCGTGAATTAGACTGGCAGGACTTTAATGCGGAGCGGAGATTCTGGGAACATTTTTCTTCTAATCAAGAAGAATTATACACCAGGGAATTGGAAGAACCATCTTCAGTGGTGCTTAATATTCAACAGTTACTTGACAGTGTGGAGAATGAGCAGCTATTACAGGTTCTTTTGGAGTCGGATAAGAAAACACTGCAGATTTTACTTCTGAAGATGTGGGGATTTTCTGTTCGTGAGATTGCAGGCCAGATGGGACTAGCGGAAAAGACCATTTATACACGAATTGAGCGATTGAAGAAAAAAATTAAAAAAGTTTTGAAGAAGTGAAGAAAAATGGGGTATCTCATCGGCTCTATATATGAAAGGGGTAATTGCCCCCAGTTCCTTGACAACCACATACCAGCATTACAGGTACGTTCCCAAAGATAGAAGCGTGACAGCATAAGCGCCAGGACGGATGGGAACAAGCACTGCAGGATTGTTATGGAAAGGTCTGTCCAAAGACTATGGCGGATCATTTCGTGAGAAAACTGTCGGTGCCTGTTCTCATTCTGAGCGACTCCTTATAGCTGTGAATGGACTTTCGCAGGTCTTTCGCCAGGATCATCGGAGGGGGATAATGATACGAAATTCTTCTCAAAAAAGAAGAGGATGGACTCTAAGTTGTAATCAGCAAGACTTTCAGGAAATCTGCGAGCGGTGCAAAGCGAAGCATCCGCCTGTGATGTTCCCTACCATAGATGTGGTGTGGCAGCCGGGGAGTCGAGGACAAATACGGTGCCAAAGAAAAGAAGAAACGATAAGAAATCAAAAAAGAGTGTGTCGTTGATATCAGATACATGCGGCTGTGGGAAAGTGCCACAGCCGTATTCTTGTGGTATTAACGCCATGCGGAAAGAAGTACTATGTTTTATAAAGTTGAATATCAAAAAAGAGCGCATCAGGAAGTGGAGAAGATCTTCCGGGTACTATTTCCGGAACAGGGACTGGCAGTCCGGGAAGAGCAGATCCGTCTCTGCCATGAAATGCTGGATACCCTGCTGGGAGAACAGATTGCCTTGTGTGATGCAGGAGTAGGGATTGGAAAAACCTATGCCTATCTGGTAGCCTGCGTATTATTGCGGAAGTATTCCATGCTGACTGGGAGAGGAAATCCGTTGGAGCAGCGTCCGGTAGTGGTGTCCACCTCCAGCATTGCATTGCAGAAAGCAATATTGACGGAATATATTCCATTTTTGTCCAGGGTGCTGCTGGAACAAGGGATCATTCAGTCTCCGCTTCGGGCAGTGGTGCGAAAAGGGAAAGAACACTTTGTCTGTGACAACAGGCTGGAACAACGAATCGAGGCAATCCGCCATAAACAGAAGAATGCTGCCCAAAAAGAAGCACTATTGTCCTTGCGGAAACAGTATGATATGGATAGCGTAAAGAATCTAAGTGGATTTGACAGAAGGCTGGTCTGTGTGCCGAAATTCTGTCCAAGAGAATGTCCGGGCAGGCAGATGTGCCGCTATCAGAGATATCTGGAAGAATCCAGGAAACAGGATGTGTTCATTCAAATCTGCAACCACAACTATTTACTGGCAGATGCGTATCACAGAGCAGAAGGATACAAGCCTTTACTGGCGGATTATCGGATCATGATTGTAGACGAAGCTCATAAGTTACCGGAAGCGGCAAAGCAGATGTTTGGACAAAACCTGTGCATGGATGATATCCGAGAAATAGCATATTATCTGGAACGGGAGCATCAGAAAGAAGAGGCAAGAATCCTGCGGACAGTGATGTGTGACGCATTGCATGTTGTTGGTGCAGAACAGAAGAGTGGAAAAGGAATCCGGGAAACATTCCGTCATACAACAAATAGTGTGGTTTCTCTGTGGGAAGGAGTAGAAATGTTGGAAATTCTTTTAGAAAAGCTGGAAAAATGTGTTCCAAAGTGGATACGGAATCGGCTGGAGGATGCAAAAGAGGTGCTGGAGTGTTTTTGCAGCAGTGATGAGAAATATGTCCGCTATCTGCGATTCGATACAGAGAAGCTTCCCATTTTATGTGCAGCCAATCGGGAAATCCCAGAATTGCTTCGGAAGATGTTATGGGATCGGGAAGAAGGGATATCTGCTATCTTAACTAGCGGAACGCTAAAGGCAGGCGCAGGCTTTTTACGCACCCGGCAGATCACCGGGCTGGAAGGAAGAACAGGAGTGCAGGAATATGTGGCAGAGTCCCCCTTTTCCTACGAAAAGAATTGTCTGATATACCTGCCAAAGACGTTGGAATATTGCAGGAGAGGGAGCAGGGAAGAGGCAGTAATGGTGGCGAACCAGATCCATTCCTTGATCTGTTCCACTTACGGACATACGCTGGTACTGTTTACCTCTTATACATTGATGGGAAGTGTGTACCAGATTTTAAGAGACAGCCTGCCATTTCCTATGGTGGAAGTATGGAGGCATTCTCAAGAGGAAATCTTGCGGTTCAAGACCATGGAGAATGGGGTGCTGTTTGCAGCCGGCTCCTGCTGGGAAGGGGTAGACTTTCCGGGAGATATGGTATCTTCGCTGATTATTGTGAAACTGCCTTTTGCAGTACCAGATCCAATCAGCGAAGCAGAGAAGGAGACGTATGACTCTTTGGAATCCTATATCCAGTCTATCATTGTGCCGGATATGCAGAAGAAACTGCGCCAAGGATTTGGGAGAGCCATCCGGACAGAAACCGATACCTGCGTGGTGTCTATTTTAGATATACGGGCGGTAAAAGGCGGCAAGTATCACGAAGATGTAATGTGTGCGCTTCCGCCCTGCCGGATAGCAGAAGAGTTGAAAGAGGTACAGGATTTCATCCGCAGCCGGAAAGGTGTAGAGTATTATTTATAATAGGAAAAATCTGCTTTCCAGCCTTGTTGCTTGTGCTTATTTTCCAGGCGCTTTTAAGGGGAAAATTTAGTACAGTTTTTGGAGCGGTTTTGGAGGGATTGTTGGTATTGATGAATAGCTATTTGAACATGAAGTGGGTATAATGTGTATAGCGTTAGAGGAAAGGGCGGTGAGCAAAATGGCACGATATGCAGTGGAACATATCTGGGAAGGAAAACAGGAATATTTTTTAATCCGGGATCATCAGAGCTGGCAGATGGTGCTGTTCCCGTCCAAGTATCTGACGCATTTGATCCGAGCAAACCGTTCCCCGAATACCGTTGGCCGCAGGGCAAAATCCATCCGGTTCTATCTGGAATATCTGGATGAGAAAGAGATGGAACTGTCCCAGGTGGCGGAACTGGAATTCCAGGAACAGTATGAACATTATGTGGGATTTCTCCACTGGCTGAAAGCCGGAAACCATTTGCATGAAAAGAAAGAGAAACTGCCAAGCAATAAAACCTGCAATGCGTACTTAAAAGACGTGTTCAGGTTTTTCTGTTTTTTAGAGCTGGAAGCAGATATGGAAAGGCTGAAAGTGTTATATTATGACAGCTTTACCACCCATGATTCCATCGGTGTAAAACGGAAGCTGCGGTTCCGGTCATTCAATGGCTATCTGAAAGAGGAAGAACGAAACGTCCGTCCGGCAGAGCATCAGGAGATTTTGGAACTTTTGAAGCAGTGTACCAACTGCAGGGACCAGCTTCTGATCATGCTGCTGGCAGAAACCGGATACCGGATCGGCGAGATCTTAGGGGTAAATTATACCAGAGATATTGATTATGAAAGACACACCATCCGGGTATTCTTCCGGGATGACAATGAGAACAAGGCAAGGGCGAAGAATGCGGCGTACCGAAGATCCAAAGTCAGTGATGCCACCTTCCAGTTTTTACTGTTTTATTTGTCCAAGTACCGGGACTTTTTACAGCACCAGCCGATGCTGTTTGTAAACATCGAAGGAGAGACAAAAGGAAAGGCACTGCAGGTGGATGCAGTTTACCGGATGCTGGAGCGGATGGAGAAAAAGACAGGCATCCATACAACGCCCCATATGTTACGGAGATACTTCGGAAACATGAGGCGGGATGCCGGATGGCCACTGGAAATGATCAGTGAGGCATATGGACATAAGCACATCGACACGACCATTAAATATCTGAACATTATAGATGACCAGCTTATGGAAGCCAGCGACCAATATTATGCAAAACATTCTGCCCTTTATGATGTGGAGAAACTCCTGTAGGAGGTGAAGAACATGCCCGCTTATCAATTACATATTTATGAACAGCAGGAAGAGCGGGAAGCACTGGAACAAAAAATCTGTGAACAGGTGGATGCCTGCACAGAGGTAAATGGGAAAATACGAAACAGGGTAAAGAAATTTCTGATAGAAGAGGGGATTACCAACATTTCGGAAATGGACGTAGCCCTAAGGCTCCGATACGAAGAATATCTGGAAAGGAACGAAACCGTCCATGCACCGATTACCTGCCTGCGGGGATTTGACAGAATCTTCCTTCATCAGATGAAAAAAGAGATGCAGACACTGGCAGGGCGAAGAAACTATACCACGGAGTATCGTGATCAATGGATGTGCCTCACCTATTATCCGGAGATTGAAATAGCAGAATCTTTTCTGACCAGCAAAGATGGAAAGGAACTGCTGTGGGATTTTACACTGGAGTGTCCGAGAAATTTGAAGATGCAGATTTTTACAGTATTAAAAGAGGTGATCCATACCTACAAAGGCCGTTACAGAAAAGAGAAACTGCTGGCACTGCAAAGGCTCTATCAATTTTGTATGAAACATCAAGTGGCTGATATTGAGACCATGACACTGGCCAAAGAACAGCAATTTGAGCAGGAACTCTCAGAACGTTTTAGAGGGGAAAAGAAAAGTGCTGTGTTTGGTATCCTGCGGATGAGCAGAAAAATCCTATTTTTACAGGCACCGGAAATTCATTGGAATGCGAATGTGTGGTTTTTGGAACGTTTCCATTTTTCCAGAGAACGGATAAATCCAAGCAATCCTGTAGAACAGATATCTTTTAAAGAAGTGACGAATCAGGAAAACCAAAAGATTTTGCAAAAGTATCTGAGATATCTGTTTGGAATCACAGATTTATCTATCAGCACCATTCGGATCAAACTGCAGGAACTTCGTACATTCCTGGTATATTTCAATGGAGAAGAAAATCCGATCCATGAAGTGGAAGCGGAGAAGATCCAGCGATATCTGGAATCCGTTCAGAGACAGGATACCCGTGAAAAGACAGCGAATGGGAGAATCACTATGATTTTGCAGTTTTACAACTTCCTTGTAGTAAAAGGATATCTGAAGAAGATTCCCTTCCGGCATGAGTATTATCTGCAGAAAGAAGTGCATGGCCACAATGACCGCAGCGTACCAGAAAGAATCTATACGGAAATTTTATCGAAGCTGGCAGAGTTTCCGGAACATCTGCGGTTGATGTTCCTGCACTTATGGTGTACGGGAATTCGGGGAAGCGAAGTGTGTACCCTGACAGGTGGTGATTATGAAGAGAAGAATGGTGATTACTGGCTGAAAGTATATCAGGTGAAAATGAAAACGTATAAGCGGATTCCCATTCCGGAAGCATTGTACAAGCTGGTACAGGTGTACAAAAAGAAATATCAGATTGGACCGGCAGAATATCTGTTTAAAAGCAAAAAAGGTGGAGCATTCCAGTATGCTACATTACGGTATCAAATGTTGAAATACTGTGAGAAAAATAAGATTGCAGACGGGGAATATATTTTCAGATCCCATGATTACCGACATAACCTGGCTACGCTTTATTATGATAACGGTATTTCCCTCCAGGCGGTACGGGATTACCTGGGGCATGAATACGAAGAAATGACCAGACAGTATGTGGACTATATGCCGAAGAAACTGGAAAAAGCCAGTGAAGCATACTTCCAGGAAGAAACCCACAGCTTTGCGGCGGAACTGATGAAAGGAGAGTTCCATGGATAAAAAATTATATCTAATCGATTTGGACTGCTATGCAAGAGCAGAGGAGAAACAGAAAAAGAAGGTAAAGGAATCCCATTACTTTGATTTCGGACTGCTTCCAACAAAGGGGCTTCAAAAAGAATTCCGTTCCTTTATTGAGGACCGAAGCCGACAATGTGCCTTGGCAACGATGATACAGGAACGAGTGATCTATCAGAGATTTTGCAGAATGGTAAAGGATAAGCACATCCGGGCAGAGAGCCTGCAGGAACTGGAGTGGGAACAATGGCTGCTAAAAATCCGAAGCTGGCTTCTGGAACATGGGCAGAAACTGACCATGCAGGGAATCAGCGTATATGGGAAAGAAAAGACAGTGCCATCGAGTCTCATCACATATGTGCGGAAGGCATATCAATTTACAGAAGCCAAAGAGGAACGGGATGAGATTGAGAAAGATATCTGGAAATTAGAGAATCTGGACATTGCCTATAAAAAGAATCCGATTAAAAATGTGCAGACTTTGAATTTTACAGCGATTATCCAGGATGACTTGCGGGAAGAAACAAAAAAGGCAGTCTATGGACATTTACATCATGAAGCGATTGCAACGATCATCAAAGAGCTGACAGCTATCCGGAGACTATCCAAATATCTGAAAGAAACATATCCCCAAATCCATTCGGCAGAAGAACTGAATCGGGAGTTGCTGGAAGAATATCTGACGTACCTTGCAACGGAAGCGGAGGGCGTGAATAATTACCGAATGGATTTGACAAGACTCCGGGGAGTGCTGGAAACCATTGGAAAATTATATGGGTATCCACATTTAGAAATTTTATTCCTGGCCAGTGACTTGCCCAGACAGGTGCAGCCGAAATTGAAATCTTATTCAGACAGTGAGCTGATTCGTTTTAATGCAGCGCTTGCGGAACTGGATGAGCAGATGGAGCGGCTTATGGTCATCCACCAGATGTTAGGAACAAGGATATCTGATACCCTTACTCTGCAGACAGACTGCCTGTATCGGCAGGACGGACATCCTATGATCCAGATCCGGCAGATGAAAACAACTACATTTGTGAAGCCTATCAGTGCAGAACTGGAACTGCTGATTGAAAAAGCAATCCAATATACTAGAAAAATGTATGGAGATACGGTTTACATTTTTGTGGATGAGAAAAATAGCAAGAGACCTATGCAGTACAATACCGTTCAAAACAAGGTGATGGATCTGATTCAGAAAAAAGATTTGCGGGACGATCATGGAGAATTGTTTGGATTTGGAACGCATATGTTCCGCCATGTATATGGTATCCGCTTAACAGAACTGCATCTGGATGACTGGACCATCGCAAAACTACTGGGGCATACATCCGTAAAGAATGTGAAATTTTACAGGAAGATGAGCCTCCAGATCATCGCAGATGAAACAAGAGAAATCAGGGCAGAGATGAGCCGGATGATCCGGGCGAATCTGGCCGGATGGGGGAAAGAGTATGAGCAAATATGACAAGATGCTGGAAGTAAACCATAAGCAGAGCGTGGAGAAAATCCAGAGGGCAAAACTGGCAATCCAGGAAATGATTGAAGAAGAGGATAAAGTGACCGTTCCCAAACTGATGCAAAAGACCGGACTGTCCAGAGGATTTTTCTATAAGAACCCGGAAGTGCGAAAGGCAGTAGATCGTGCCTTGCAGCTACAGGCTGGCATGGTAGATAAGAGAAGAAAGATTTTAGATATGGCAATGGACAACCGTATCCTGCAGCTGGAGCAACAGGTAGCGAAACTGAAAAGAGAGAATGAAACATTACGAAAAGAAAGTGAAGCAATGCGGAAGGCATTGAATAAAAGAGACTTGAATCTGATTAAGAATTTCTAATGAAGAAGAAAATAATCAGCGACTGGCAGGGGCGTGAAGAACGTGCCTGCTGGTGGTTGTGGGGATAAAATAATGTTTGTGATTTCTGTATGTTTTTAAAAATGAAAGTGGTATAATGAATATAATTACTATTTCATTTTAAGGAGCATATGGGATGAGTACATTTAAAGATTGGGAAGGATACAAAAGACTAAAGGAACGCGGAGATACAAATTCTGTGGTGGATGTATTAAAAAATAAGGACAATGGAGATTTAATTGTCCGAAAAATTATTTTCGGCATTGAACAACCTTTATATCAGGCTATATTTACAAGAGAAATGAGAGCCTTACATAAATTAAATAAATGTTCAAACATTGTGAACATTTTAGGGGAAGATTATTTGCGTACATCAACAACAAGAGAAAAAGTTGGTGTGATTTATTTAGAGTATATAAATGGTATCGAGTTAGGAAAAACACCCATTGAAAATTTTAGTGCGAAAGAAAGATTTTCAATTATAAAACAATTATTGGACGCCATTGAAATTTCACATTCTAATGGCATTATTCATAGAGATATCAATCCTAATAATATTATGCTTACCGAAGATAAGAATGTAAAATTGATTGACTTTGGAATATGTAAAATCAATGATATGATTAATTCAGCAACCGTATACAAATTAGGAACAAACGCTTATTCTGCACCCGAGGTTCACCAGCATAGTGAAAATGCGACTGAAAAAAGTGATTTGTATTCACTTGGCGCAGTGATTTATTATTTATTTACAGGAAAGCAGCCACCTTTGGCAGTACAGTTTCAGGATGTATTGGATAGAACACGAGGAATGGATGTTTCGTTAAAGCCAATTTTGAAGAAATTGGTGGCAGAAAATCCTGATGACAGATATGAAGATATTTTTGAATTGAGAGCTGATTTTACAAGGTTATTTGCACGATTTTTAGATTTGGATAAAACAATAATTATGACTGCAGCATATGAACGAATAAAAGAATTGAGAAATCTTAAACTACTACCGCAGTCAGCAGATATTAAAATGGTATCTGAAACATGTATTCCAGAAAACTTTTTAGATTTATATGCATTTTGTATGAAAGAAGAATCAGACGAGGAAGTAGAAACTATGGTTTACATTTTTGTAGGGTTTAATTTTCTGGCAGAATGCGTGTTTGACGATGAGCAATGTGTATTTGATGTAATAAAATTTAGAAAAGTATCACCTATTGAGCGAGATAGATTAAGAAAAAGGTATGCTAAACTTGAGGGAAAAATAAGATTTGTAGATAAAAAGTTTGCACATTGGGAACAAAAAAATAATAGCTTTGAAATCAAAAACATTATTATTGACTATTACGAAAATTATATATCCAATAATAATGTCGATTGTGAGTATAAAGAAAAATACGGAGTATGGCGAGATTTACTAGAGTTAATAAGGGAAGATATCGAGAAAAACGTTGTGAGATTGCCTTATGATTCTTATGAAGTGAAAGATAATCTTTTGAGATTTAAGCTAAAAAGAGGAACGTTTATAGATGAAGAGCGATTAAATAAGGAACAAATGTTTATTTATGAGAAGAAAGTGGGACGAAAAAAGGATCGAATAAAGACCTTACCAATAGGTACTTATGAAAATGATCTTTATGAAAAAGGTCATGTTGTTTTAGAAATAAATAAGCAGGGAACGGCAGGCTTGCCCGCAAGTGGTTTTATATGTTTAGATTATAGAAAAGATAAGATTAATGTTGAAAGACAGTTGGATGCACTAAATGTTTTGGAAAAGGAAGATTATCAGTGTTCTTTTAATTTGAAAAGAATTATTTCAGGGGTAGAAGCTCCTTCAGTTAGTGTTATCTCAAAACCTATACATTTCTTTAATGAAGAATTGGACTTGCCTCAAAGGACTGCGATTAAAAAAGTGTTAAATGCCGATTCGATAGCAATTATTCAAGGACCTCCTGGAACAGGTAAAACAAATGTTATTATTGAAATAATTTTACAAATACTGAAATCGAACAAGAATAATCCGGATGTTGAGCCTAAGAAAGTTTTATTAGTATCACAATCACATCCAGCAGTAGATAAAATGTTAGAAGATTTAATTAGAGAAAGTGCTGAAAGACCAGATCTGCTGCGTATAGGAAGGGATGATAAACTAAATGAGGAAATAAAAGAAGAATATTCTATCAATGATGTAAAGGAAAAGTGGTATCAAACTGTTAGACAAGAATGCAACGAATATGCTAAGAATGCACTTGAAGAGATAGGAATAGAGAAAGAGGAATTTGAACAGTATTTCTTAAAATTAGAAGACTCTAAAATTGAAAATACACAATTTTCAAAGGAAGACCAGAAATTTATTGATGATTTTAGAGAGAAAACAAAAGGAATCAAATCAGAAAGAACAAGAAAAATATTAGAGATTCAAAGGGAGTGGACGGAGCAATTAAAAAAATGCGATGAAGTCGAACTATATATTATTAAAAGTACAGTAATTATTGCTGGAACATGTACAGGTTTTGTGTCAAACAGAATAATAAGAGATGTAGATTTTGACTATGTGATTGTAGATGAAGCTGCTAAGGCAACTTTCCCAGAATTAGCTGTTTCATTAAACAAAGCACATAAAATCATATTAGTGGGTGATCATCAGCAATTACCGCCAGTTTTGGATACCGAAATAATAAGAAATAATAGAGAAAAACTTGATGAAGAAAGTTTGGCACAAGGAATTTTTGAAAAAATGTATAATATGTTTCCGGATGATAATAAACATCGTCTTACGATTCAATATAGGATGCATCCAACCATTGGTACATTAATTAGCCATGTATTTTACAATGACGAAATTCAGAATGGTGTAGAAGCACACGATAGAGAATTGTGTATAGAGGGGTATGAGGATACTGCAATTGAATGGATTAGTACATCCAAGTATTCCAGTAAAGAACGATATGAAAAAGAATTTGATAATAATGGGAAAAAATCATATCAAAATTATCTTGAACGGAATATCATTGAAAAGAAATTGTTGGAATTAGATTCTAAACTTACCCAAAAAACTAAAGTGGCAGTGATCACAGGGTATGGACCGCAAAAATACATTTTGCAGACGATGGTGAAACAGCATTCTTATAAGAACCTTGAAATTGATGTGGATACTGTGGATGCATTTCAAGGAAGCCAGAAAGATATTATTCTTTATTCAACTGTTCGAAGTAGTGCGAATAAATATGGTATTGGATTTTTGAAATCTGAAGCTAGAATTAACGTTGCATTTTCTAGAGCAAGATGTTTGTTGATTATTGTTGGGGATATGAATTTCCTTGACAATTATAGAATTAGGGGAAATAAGTTTCCCGAAATCATTGAATATATTAAAGAATCAGAAGGATGTCGCATTATAGAGGAGTAGGAGAAAAGAGATGAAGCAAGTAGTATCAGCCGTAGCGGGAAATCTTCCCCGGCAATTAAAAAATTTTCATTTGATTAAAAGACAGGATATCTATATTCCTTTTTGCGAAATTGGTATTACCTGTTTGACGAAAGAAGTAACTGAAATTAATTTGTTTTTTGAAACAATATTAAAGCTAATTGATATTGAAGTATCTGATGTATATGAAATTTCTTCAATCATGGGTGTGGAGTTTAAACTTTTAAAAGAAACCATAGTCGATATGATTGAACAAAAATATATAATTACTTCAGAAAATAAGTTAATTATGACACCAAGAGGGAAAAAGGCATTAGCAGATAGAAAGTTAGTTACTATTCGAAAAAAGAATTTAAATGAACTTTCAGTTAATATGATTACAGGAAGCATTGAAGAAAGCGGAAAGAATGTAATCTCGCACCCTTACAAAAATGATATTTGCTTAAGTCAAGAACAAACAATTACAAAAGATTTTTTGGAAAGTAATTATGCAACTATAAATGAAATATATCAACGGAATCAGATAGAAGCTAATATTTTTAATACAAGGGTTTTGCAGAGAGAATTGTATAAGATTCTAGATATTGCCTACGAGAAACTGTATTTTGTGAAGGATGAACTTCTCATTTACAAAAATGATGAGTCAGAAGACTATGAGTTTATAATCAAAGGAGATATAGGAGAAAAATATCAAAATAGTTTTTATCGTCAAGTACGAGATGTAGTATTTCCAGGAATGGAAAACTTTTTTGAAAGAAGTTGGAAATTTGCACAAGATCACTATGATAAGAGAATCACCAATCAGGATAATAGGAAATATACAAAAGATTTGATAGGAAAACTTATCGGAACTGAGACTATTTCAGATGAATTATTAGATGAATATATTCATACTAGAGCTTTGATTGACCAGACAGAATTAGAGGTATTATTTTCATATAATAAAGAATTTGACTATGAAGGAATAATTATTTCATGTGAAAGATTAAATAAATTCTTGACTTCCGGAATGGCGTCTGCATTAGATCAAATAAATAAAAAGAAAATTTGGATATTATATGAGGAAAGAGAATTTAAGATCGAAAAAACACTTGAAGAAAGGTTTGGAGATAAAATAAAAAGAAAAGAAGTATCTGTGTTAAAAAGAAAAGAAACAGATGAACAATTTGTATGTTTCTATCCTAATATTCTGGTGGAGTTTGTGGAGAAAACAGAAAAGGTTTTTGATAGACCTATTACAGTATTTGAAGGGAGGATAGAATTTGATTCTGAAGCTATTAAGAGTAAAATGGCTAATACAATCAAAGATTATGGGATATCATTTTCGTTATCAAAACCTAAATCACCTAAAGAGGAACAGAAGAAGTATAATAAAGCTGAAAAACGAGATGCAACTCAATCATATAAAAAGTACAATTATAAAAAGAAAAATAAGTAATATATAAAGGCAGGGGCAGATTGCTCTTGCCTTTCATACTGGAAGGTAATACACAGTACACAAATGTACATACCGTTAAAGCCCCTATTTTCAAGGCATAAGGGAATAGGGGTACAGTTTACAGATGAGCCGACAGGAAATCTTGATTCTAAGACCAGTGATGAGGTAATCGCTCT
>OIEG01000215.1_pt1 | contig 26611 bp, 25 predicted proteins | sample 1581751 | NCBI WGS metagenome assembly OIEG01 (sample SAMN01760950, study PRJEB22395) | human gut metagenome | reverse complement strand
CTTACAAGCACATCACTGCAATCCCTGTGACCTACGTATCCAACAATACCACACATACCTTTTTCTCCCTTTCAAAAGATACTTATCCTTTTTAATCAGTTAACCTGATGATTGAATGTAGGCACCATTTCGCTTAACAGCTCAACAGTCTTTTCGCTGTCGTTTTCGTCAGCCGCTTTTCTGAGGTTATGCAGCTTTGCAAGCATATCCTCTGCGTCAATGTCAATCTGGTTGCCTATAAATATTTTCTTGTTCGCCGTTGATTCAAGACCTTCCTCGTCCATAAGAAGCTCCTCAAACAGCTTTTCACCGGGGCGAAGTCCCGTAAATACAATTTCAACATCCTTGTAAGGAACCTTTCCGTACATACGGATAAGGTTCTCGGCAAGCGTTGTAATCTTAACCGGCGCGCCCATATCAAGCACAAATATTTCGCCGCCCTTTGCCATTGCGCCTGCTTCAAGCACAAGCGAAACAGCCTCGGGAATCGTCATAAAATATCTGATAATATCGGGGTGAGTTACGGTTACAGGAGAGCCGCTTTCAATCTGTCTGCGGAAAAGCGGAATTACCGAACCGTTCGAACCGAGCACGTTGCCGAAACGTGTTGTAACAAACTCCGTATGCGTACTCGTCTGCGCCTTATACTGTATAATCATCTCGCAGGCACGCTTTGTCGCACCCATTACGTTTGTCGGATTAACAGCCTTGTCGGTGGAAATCATAACAAACTTGTCAACACCGTAAAACTCGGCAAGAGTCGCAACGTTGAATGTGCCAAAGATATTGTTCTTTACAGCCTCTTCGGGCACTGTTTCCATAAGCGGAACGTGCTTGTGAGCCGCTGCGTGGAAAACGAGCTGAGGACGGTACTTTCTGAAAATCACATCCATTTTGTCGTAATCACGCACCGAGGAAATCAGCGTTACGAGATTGAGCGACGAGCCGTATTCAAGCACTAGCTCCTGCTGTATATCATATGCGTTATTTTCGTAAATGTCTACAATAATAATCTGCTTGGGCGAGTACTTGGCAATCTGCCTGACAAGCTCGCTTCCGATTGAACCGCCGCCGCCTGTTACAAGGCAGACCTTGCCTGTAATAAAGCTGCGGATTTCCTCTTTGTTGAACTCAATCGGCTTTCTGCCGAGCAAATCTTCAATTTTAATTTCCTTTGCCTGAGAGATAAGCTGAGTATGCTTATCGTCAAAAAGCAATTCGCTTAAATAGGGAATAACCTTGATTTTGCACTCGGTTGCAGAGCAATAATCGAGGATTCTGCGCTTGTCCTCCTCTTCACAGGACGGAAGCGCAACAATAATATTGTCAATATGATAATCAGCGCAAATTTTCGGAATTTCGGGTGTAGTGCCGACAACCTCAACGCCGTTGATTTTGCTTCTCAGCTTTGTTAAGTCATCATCAGCAAAGCAAACGGGAAGAATGTTGCGTACAGGGCTGTTTTCATCATAGCGAGCGTTTTCAATCTCAGTCAGAATCATTCTGCCTGCATTTCCGGCACCTACAATCAGCGTGCGCTCGTAAACATCGGCACGTCCTGACTCGGTAAGATTAAGAAAAGTGCGCTTAAAAATAAGTCTGAACGCAAGCACACCGATTGTCGCAACAAGGAAGTAACATAAAGCGAAAATAATTCTCTGAGGTACCAGTAAAAACAAAGAAACTACATATCCAAGCGCAAAGCCGAACGTCATAGCAACTGCGCAGGCTAAGTAATCTTTGATATTGAAATACCGCCATAGCCTTGAATAACCGCCCAGAATGTACATCATAAAAACGCACATAACCAAGTCAACAATGATGTAATAAAGCAGACCCTTACTTGCCTCTGCACCGATAAAATCAAAGAAAGATAATATGAAATTTACAATCAAGCCGCTGATTACAATAATAAAGACGTCAGCCAACGCAAGAACCAGCTTGCGAACATTAATCCTTTTCATAAGCCACATTACCCCTAAATCCGCTTGGAATCATTTACAAAAAATAGATTAATAAAAAATATATTTAGATATATTATACAACATATATATTATTGTGTCAAATTTCAACTTAACTAAACACAAAAGAGCCAAAAGCGGGATTTACTTTGTCCTTATCGGAAAGTTTTATTTCATCAATTCCGTCAAGCGGCCATTCTATCCCGATTGTCGGGTCATTCCACATAAGTCCGCCTTCATCTCCGGGATGATAAAAATCCGTAACCTTATAACAAAATTCTGCAACATCGCTCAAAACAAGAAATCCGTGCGCAAAGCCTTCGGGAATATAAAACTGCTTTTTATTTTCCTCAGTAAGCTCAATTCCAAACCATTTTCCAAATGTCTTGCTGTCCTTTCGCAGGTCAACAGCTACATCAAAAACCGAGCCTTTTATTACTCGCACAAGCTTTCCCTGAGGATACTTTTTCTGATAATGAAGTCCACGCAGAACCCCCTTTGTGCTCATACTCTGATTGTCCTGCACAAATACCATATCAAGACCGTTTTCGTGCATATCATTCTGATTGTAGGTTTCCATAAAATAGCCTCTGCTGTCACCGTGAACAGATGGTTCAATTACGCATAAGCCCTCAATGCCAGCAACATTCTTATCAACTTTAATCTGTCCCATTTCATACTCCTGTGGTTTCGTTATATTTTTCAGCACATACTGCTATGCAGAATGTTTCTCATATCATTTCTAATTATTTTTCGTAATTTACTTATATTCACTGATTATCGCCTTAAATGACTTTTATACAATTCTGTATCAAAAAAAGATTCATCAATTTCTTTTGACAAAAGCTCAATATTATCCTTAATATCTTCTTCTGTTAACTTTGAATAATCAAATTTTAACAATTTTTTAATAATATCATCACTAAAGCGATACTTAACTACCTTGTTACCCACATATATTGCATATGGAGGCACATCTTTTGCTACTACGCTATTTGCGCCAATAACTGCACCCTGACCTATTCTGACCCCTGACAAAACAATAGCGTTGAACCCTATCCACACGTCATCCTCTACAACAATCGGACCTTTAGTGGGAGCCAAATATGAACGCTCTGTATAATAAAAGTCAAACGGAAAAGAAGAAAGTGTTTTCAGCGGATGATTTCCGCCCGTAAGAAACACTACACCTTCAGCTATTGAGCAAAAATTGCCTATTGACAAACGCTCCTTTTTATCCCAAAACCATCTAACATTTATGCAACCATAGGTTCCTTTGCCTACATTAATAACATCTTGTGTTTTTACTGGTGAAGGCAGGAACTCACTTATCGTGGTAAAATTATCCTTATTATTTTCACGCCATTCCTTTTTTAGCATTTTCCTTTTATTTTTATATGAAATATAATTCTTAAGACTTACTAAAATACTCATAATTGCCCCCAAATTACGTTCTTCCGCCTAAAAGTAATTTATTTAATAATGAAATTCTTTTTAAAGCCATAATAATCAAACATGACACTGCTAAGATTGCTACAGTTCCTAAAACTGTTAATAAATAATTAATATCGCTTAGATTAGCTGTAATATTTATCAGAATATATATATCAATTAAATATGAGATAATATATATACCCATTGTGTTTTTTCCGATAAAAACCAGTATTTCTTCTAACCAACCTTTAATATATTTAGAAATTAGAACAAAAACAAATATAATTACACTACAACCAAGTAAGGCAACAACTATTCTGTAAAAGTTAACATAAACTTGATAAAGCATATTTTCTTTATTAAGTATGTAACTGCCTGTAACGTATATTGAATAATCCTTTGTATAAAAATGCATCATAATAAAATATAATACTGCACATAAAGAAATAATTAATGGGATTCCCTTTAATTTAAGCAATTTTATTCCATTATGTTTATTGAACAAAAAGCCAATTACAAAGAATACATACATAAACTTATATAAATTCATATTAATTATATCCGTTATAAAAAAGGTCAAGACAAAAATTAATAGATAGATAAATATATTATCATTCAAAAATCTATGCGCTAACCCTACAATCAATGAACATATTAATACTGCCCACAAAAACCATAATTTTCCTAAAACTTCATTACAATATACTTTAAAGAAAGTCCAAGGTGAAAAGTCTTTTCCGGATTTCAACATATCAATGACAGTTATCAAAATATTCCATATTAATATAGGCACAAATAATGAATTAAGTTTACTTTTAAAATTATCTTTTTATGAATGACGTTTAACCGAAAAAAAGAATAAATATCCTGATACAAGCATAAATAGCGGCATATTTATACTCATAATATATTTAGATAACACATTATCAAGTACCATACCATTACTATAAAAATTTTCTCCTGAACCACATTGAATCGAATGAGCCAAAACCATTATAATTGCAGCAACCGCTTTTATGTAATCAATAGTATTATTTCGTTTTATATTTCCTCCCAATTTATTCACCTCTTAAACTAATTTCAAGAATTTTATTAATTTGTCAAATAATATTCTTAATCCACAAACGATTTTTTCGCAAAAAACATTCACTTTCAAAATATTAAACAAACATTTCACTAATAATCCTATTATGATGCATATAGAAAATTCTGCAATTGAAAATACTGCTACATTTAGAAGCAAAACTAAAATATTTTCATTAGCAATATTTGCAAATATATCTTTTTGCACCAACATCACAACCAAAGGATGCGCTGAAATCAAATATACTGAAAAAGTAACAGAGGCTATTTTTGATATTGCTTTATTTACTTTAGTAATATTCAGGTTTTTGAAAAAACAAAATAAAGAGATTGAAGCCAATAATATAAAAGGGAAACTATATGATAGTATTTCAAAATATTTAAATACATTAAACTTTCCCGATAAAAAGTTTTTTATACTTAGAGCTAATAGTGACATAAGAGTAAATATCAAATAAGTTGCAAGATATTTATAGTTATTCTTCTTATATGCAATTCCGTGAATTCTTATATATGCACCAAATATATACATTATAAACAACCACAGAAAGCTAAGACCGTTATTCAAAAAATAAACGTCCAAAGAATAATATCCAAACGCTGAACCTATGAATGTACAAACAGAGCACAAAATAAAAAGAAAACACAATAGCAACTGAAAATATCTTTTTGTTATATTTGTTAATGCCTTATTAATAAAAGGCATAAATAGAAACAATAAGAAATAAGCAGTAAAATACCAATATCTATCGGTAATTAATGGAAAAAAGCTGAAAACCATATCAGACTTATTCACTGAATAGTTTGGAAGAATAAAAAACATCAATGTCAAAACTACTGAATAAAATAAAACCTCTACCCAAAGATTAACAATCCTTGAATATTTATGACGAGAGAACACACAAAGATATCCTGTTGTCAGTGCGTATAAATTCACTGCAACAAAAACTGAAAGAAAAATAAAATTTGAAACGAAATAATTAACAGAAAACTTAGCAACATTACCAAGGATTCCGCCTACATTAAAGCAATGCAAAACCACTATCATAAACATTGATACAATTCTCAGCAATTCTATTCCAATATTCTTAGAAGTAGTATCTGATTTTATATTCTGCATACCAAAAACCCCTACATATCATTCTTCATTATTTTGTTAATTTTATCAGGATTACCATATATAATCGGCGAATCATATAATCTGTCCGGAAAAGCTCCATAGTTAATCTTGATATCAAGTTTATTATCTGCAACAAAGTTTTCTATTCTATCTCCAAGAGAAATTGGATTTCCTGAACATACATTAATTGTACCGTTTATCCTATTCTGTAAAGTGGCCATCAGGATTTGCTTTGACAACTCATCTATTGTAATAAAATCATATTTATTTTTTCCTGAATTTAGAGGAAATGTTTTTACTCCGTCTTGCGACTTTTTTAAAAGCTTTCCGAAAACTGAATTACTTCTCAAGTCATTCCCGACAATGTAATACGCTCTTAACCAATGAAAAGCTATATTCTTATTTGATACAAGCAGTTCAACGGACTGTCTTAAAGCATTCTTTGCAACTCCGTATAAAGACATTGGTTTGCATGGGGTATTTTCATCTACAGCCCCTTCATAATAACCGACTTCATGGACTGTTCCCAGAACAGATAGATATTTGATGCCACTATCAATAATTGATTTTAAAAATGAGTAGTGACAAGGTAAATCGTTAATATGAGATTCATCATTATGAACAAATCCGTTTTTCCAAGCCAAATGAATCAATGCATCAGGCTGACCGAATCTATTAAAAAAATCTATATTTTGTCTAAAAATATCAAGCTTAACATAAGTTGCCCTATTATCTATATATTCATTATTAATATCAACAGCCACAACATCATGACCGCTATCAAGACATAATTTAGCAAGATTAGAACCTATATATCCATTTGCACCGGTAATAACAATCTTCATAATAATATCCTTCTTTTCTTAATTGTTTCTTAATCTAAGCAAAATTTTTCTTGCTTTTACTTTGATGCGTTGGTATAAAGACATATGAAAAATCTTATAATCTTTAATTGTACTCTCGTAAAACTCTCTCTCTATTTTAAGAATATAATTTTTATACATATAGTCAGGAGGCAAAGTACGATGCTCATTAAAATAATAAATCATATATGTTTTAAATGCATGTCTTAACTTTAATTTAGACATTTTTTTAATGGGTTTCATCCCATTATCTTTTGTATATTTTTTTAAAAAATTTGTGTAGTCAAATAGAAAGGGTCCAAATGATCCTACAGGAAATATATTGATACAAGCATCGATAAAAACTGTTTCACAATTCATAATTTTTGCAGTAAATACTTGATACGGGTTATAGAAAGCTTGTTTTTCAATTGCTATGACCTTGAGATTGGAAGAACCAAAAAGATGATTATGTAAGAGCGAGCTTGATATTCCGGCAAACTCTTTGGCATTCTGTAAGATTCCAATCATATCTATTAAATTAAGTTGCTCAGGATAAAAAATTTTAAATCCATTAATTCTAAAATACTTATCAATACTATTTATATTAATATTAGACGTTATACTGCTTTCAAGTCGCACCTTTGAAAAATAAACCCTTTCATAAATTGGTCCGGAATACATTTTCAACGCTTTATCGCAAATATATTTATACATCTCTATAAACGACTGAGTATAATGATCACTATATACAAATCCTTCTTCCGGAACAATAACTTCAGAAAATATTGTTGGTTCATTTAAAATTATAGTCTTCTCACTAATCCCAAGAAGTTTTAGAAATTCCAGATAATTACCTTTAAAATCCGACTGAGTATTTCTTTCTATGATAAAAACATAATTATCAATTGTTGCATCGTTTTTTAATGCATACCAAAGGCGAGAAACACTTTCGGTAATAAAATGTCCCCAAGCTCTATTAAAGTAACCGCAAAATACTACTTTTTTATCAATAAACTTGCATTCATCGTTCTTTATTTCATACTTGCCAACTACTCTCGCCTTGGTTTTTGACATTTCAACATAATTGCCATTTTCATCAACTACGCCACCACGACCGGCAGATACATCATAATCATTATAATTTACAACAGGTAAAATCTTAGCATTTTTTAGTGTAATTATATTTGATGAAGCAGATTTTACAAAATTGTTTGCTTCCCTTTGGATTTCTTCTTTTTTTGTATCATAGACATAATCTAAATTAAAACGCATATCACACATAACCTTTCGATAGTCTTAAAAAATATAAAACAAATATAATCTAAAAAAGCTTTCATGTTTTTATTAATTTCTATTTGCCTTAAGCCTGTCACCGTACATATTGTCATAGTAGTTCTGATATTCTCCCGACACTATGCGTTCCCACCATTCTTTGTTGTCGAGATACCACTTTATTGTCTTCTGAATACCGTCAACGAACTTTGTTTCAGGCAGCCAGCCAAGCTCTGCGTGAATCTTTGCTGGGTCAATTGCATAGCGCATATCGTGACCTTTTCTGTCGGTAACGTGCACAATCAAGTCCTCGCTTTTGCCGAGAGCCTTACAAATGATTTTTACAATGTCAATATTCTTCATCTCGTTGTGACCGCCGATATTGTAAACCTCTCCGACCTTGCCGTTGCGGATAATCAAATCAATCGCCTTGCAATGGTCCTCAACATAGAGCCAGTCACGTACGTTTATGCCCTCGCCGTAAACAGGAAGCGGCTTTTCCGCAAGCGCATTTGCTATCATAAGCGGAATGAGCTTTTCGGGGAACTGGTAAGGTCCGTAGTTGTTCGAGCAACGGCTGATCGTTGTGGGCAAGCCGTAGGTTCTGTGGTATGCATTTACAAGCAAATCCGCACCTGCCTTTGACGATGAATAAGGACTTGAGGTTTTCAGCGGAGTTGTTTCAGTAAAGAACAAGTCAGGACGGTCAAGCGGCAAATCGCCGTAAACCTCATCGGTTGAAACCTGATGATAGCGCTTTATACCGAATTCTTTTGATGCATCCATAAGCACTTGTGTGCCGAGAATGTTCGTCTGCAAAAATATTTCGGGATTTTCAATAGAGCGGTCAACGTGGCTTTCAGCCGCAAAGTTGACAACAATATCAAACTTTTCCTCTACAAAAAGGTCAAACATTGCTTTTCTGTTGCAAATGTCGGCCTTTACAAATCTGAAATTATCGTACTCCATAGCCTCCTTGAGCGTTTCAAGGTTGCCTGCATATGTAAGCTTGTCCACGCAGACAATTCTGTCCTCGGGATGCTCTTTAAGCTCAAGATAAACAAAGTTTGCGCCGATAAAGCCTGCGCCGCCTGTTACTAAAATATTCATATATTCTTTCCTGCCTATTTAAGTTTTCCTTCAGCAACTGTTTTAAGATGTAATCCATATGGGCTTTTTCCGTATTTCTCTGCACTCAATAACAGTTTTTCTTTTGTTATCCATTTATATCTATAAGCAATTTCTTCAGGAGCCGAAATCTTTACACCCTGACGCTTTTCAATCATTCTCACAAAATCTGCAGCGTCAACAAGGCTGTCCATAGTACCGGTATCGAGCCAAGCAAAACCTCTGCCAAGCAACTGAACATCAAGCTTGCCTTCTTTCAGATACATTTCATTCAGCGTTGTAATCTCAAACTCGCCCCTTGCAGAGGGTTGAACCTGTTCAGCCATTTCAGCAACACCTGCAGGATAAAAATACAGACCCGTAATTGCATAATTTGACTTTGGATTCTCTGGCTTTTCCTCAACGGAAATAACCTTTCCCGACTCGTCGAACTCAACAATACCAAAACGCTCCGGGTCATTCACATAATAACCGAAAACCGTAGCACGGTTATTTACTTCGGCATTTTTTACCGTTTCTCTCAGCGAACGTCCGAAACCGTTGCCGTAAAAAATATTGTCGCCGAGCACCATAGCGCAGGCGTCATCTCCGATAAACTCCTTGCCGATAATGAACGCCTGAGCAAGTCCGTCGGGTGAAGGCTGAACCTTGTAGGAAAGGTTAATTCCAAACTGCTCGCCGCTTCCGAGCAACTGTTCAAACCTCGGAGTATCACTTGGCGTTGAAATTATTAAAATATCCTTAATACCCGCAAGCATAAGCGTTGAAAGCGGATAATAAATCATCGGCTTATCATAAACCGGCAAAAGCTGTTTTGAAGTTACCATAGTCAGCGGATAAAGCCTTGTGCCTGCTCCGCCTGCTAAAATTATGCCTTTCATTTTCGCTCTCCTTATTTTATATTTTTACATAAAATATAAATAGCTGTATCGTCTGCTTATCCTTATGTTAAGCTGTTATTCATTATTTTTGAAATTTTTTTTGCATCACCGTAAACACACGGAGAATCATAGGGACGATCAGGGAAAGCACCGTAATTCAGTGTCATTTTTATTTTCTTTTCCTTAATAAACCTCTCCACTTGTTCACCTAAACTTACAGGTCTACCGGAGCAAACATTAATAACTCCGTTTACTTCATTTTGAACCGAGGTCGCGACTATTTGTTCACACAATTGATCAAGTGAAATAAAATCATATTTATTATTCCCTGAATTCATAGGGAACTCCGTTGCCCCCTCAAGTGATTTTCGAACTATTTTACCGAATATAGAATTGCTTCGCAACTCATTGCCGATGATATAATAAGCTCTTAACCAATGTAAATAAAAGTTGTGTTCATTTGCCAACAATTGCACAATTTGCCTTAATGCATTTTTTGATATTCCGTAAAGTGACATAGGGTTACACGGAGTGTTCTCACTTATTGCTCCTTCATAATAACCTACTTCGTGCATAGAGCCCATAACAGAAATATACTTTATACCTTTATCTATCGCTTGTTTTAAAAAAGTAATATGCTTTGGTAAATCCTGTATATGAGATACATCATTATGCACAAATCCATTTCTCCAAGCAAGATGTATCAAAACATTTACAGACGACAAATCATTACTTTCAAAAAGGTTTGAGTTACTAAAAATATCAAAATTTATATATGTAGCACGATTGTCAATATAGTTATTATTAATGTCAACTGCTATTACATCAAAGCCCTTGTCCAAACATATTTCTACAAGTCTGCTCCCGATATAACCATTTGCGCCTGTTATCAGTATTTTCATCTTATTTACCTACTCTTGTACGAATTTTATTTTCTACTAAATCAGATAGTTTTGTTATTGCTCTATCAATTTTTAATAATTTAAAGACTCTGCTCCTGACAAACTCTATACTGCAACATAATAAAAACAGAATCAATACCAAGCCAATCGCAAATAAAAAGAATAATCCGTTATCAACGCACCATACGCTGACGTTAATTTTCTCCCACAAAAAATCAACAACAAACGGTGACTCGTGAATTAAATATACCGCAAATGTTAACGGAGCAATAAACCCAATAATCTTTTGAGCTATATTTCCCTTGATTCTAAAATTCAAAAAGGTAAGGAAGAAGCAAATTGATGAAACATAAACCAAAATATTATTATAATCTCTTACCATAATATCCGACCAAACAACTCCTTTATCTCTAAAAAGGAAGTGTACTCCGAAATTTAAAAAAGCAACGATAATGTAAAGCAAGAAATACTTGTACCATTTCCCATTCGCCACATAGTATTTTTTTATATATGCAGCAGTCATATACAATACCATAAACCATATAAGCCCATAACCACCTGACTTTTCAATTGGATTTATAGGCTTTAATATATTATTAATAACACAAAATACTCCGACTAAAGTAAACAAAACTAATTTCATCTTGCTTTTGCTCATATTGTTTATAGCGCTGTTAAGCAAAGGCGAAATAAATAATAAAAGTATATATACAGCCACAAACCAGTAATGGTCAAATACAGTTGGCATCACACTTCTTGCAAATGCACCTAAACTGAATTCATTTACCCCTATTGCAATCATTACAATAAAAGTTGCCACAGAGTAAAACAAGGTCTGTATATAAGTATTTGTAATTCTGCTAAGTTTAAATGATCTTTCACACATAAAGTATCCTGAAATCAAAACATAGCAATTTACAGCTACAATCGAAAAACAAGTCAAAACCCATGATTCGTAATTCACAACAGTATTTTCAGCTTTACTATATTGACCTTTAATTAAAAAGTGTAACATTAACACCATCAACATAGATAATATTCTTAATAGTTCTATACTGTAATTTCTTGAATTAGCTTTAATACTTTTCATTTTGTTCTTTTCCTTTTTATCTCAGCATTTTATCTTTACATAATTTTTATTATTAAGCAAATCAGATTTTACGTCACTGTTATACCATCTATCCGGTGCAACTACTATTTTATCCTCGTTACTGCTCAAATACTGTGCCCACCAGCTAAAGGTGCTGTTCGAAATCACAAAATGCTTACAAGAATACATTAGCCTGAGCTTTTCCCAAACAGGATCGCTTCCATTTTCGAAAACAACAGGATATTTGAAATCAACATTTTTTTTCAGCCATTCAACATCATTAGAAAAAATGAAGAATTTTGCATCAGGAATTTTTGAAGCTATAATATCCATACCTTTTAAAAAGTACTCTATTGTACAAACATTATGCAAAGAACTTTTTAAAAAATCTCCTCTCCTGACTGTTACACAGACCGAATTTGAATTTTCAATCTGTCTGTAAAGTTCATTATTATGCTCAAGCTTATTATGTACTGGGGTAAATTCTTTTTTTATTATGTTTTCTATATCCTTGAAATATTTTTCTGACTCATAATAGCCTTTTAAAAAAACATTTTTAGGTGCTTTATTTATTTGAAAATCATAATACCCGTTTTCAAAAAACAAAAGTCCGATTTTTCCATTCTTTTTCAGGAAATCCTGTTCAAATTTATATCTTTCGTTCATTGAACCGCTATACGGAAAGTGTTTATCATAATTTCGAAAAGCAACCTTTTGCCTGATATTCATATATTTACCGTATTCACTAGATTCTATTGAATCAAATTTTGATACATTGAACTCTTTAAGAGCATTACAATAACCTACTCCCGGGTCTTTTTTATCAGAATCGTTTACATAATGCCAGTCAATAAGTATATTCTGCCCGAGTTTTTCTTTCAACGCTCGAGCAAAAGCATACTGAAACATCTGATTACCAAGTCTTCCTTTTATTGACAAATAAATCATTATTTTCTCCGTCCTATAATATTTCTTATTTTCCACTTACCACGTTCAAAAAATGTAGGTATATATTTCTTATCTTCTTTTTCAATTAAAATCAAATTATTTTCTACTCTGTCCTCAAAACTATTATCTTTATCATCAAAAAAAGCACTTCTATTTTGATTAAAATCTAACGTGCTTACAACTGCAGAATTATACCAAATTGCCTTACTTATTTTTACTGTCTTGAATTTTAAATATTTCTTTGCATAAATAAAAAGTTGTTTTCCTTTCACCGAATTTACCATAACCAATGACGTACCTTTATTGTCAAACAATTCAGGATAAAAGGTGTTAACTCCCCAAAAATCTCCAAGAGTAATATCGCTTTCTCTGCTTATCTTAGAAAAACTACAATTATAACAAGAAGGTCGTGAATAAAGGCCGTTTATAAATCCTTTTATATATTCGTTTTGTGAATAAAATCCAGATAAGCTGTCACCGTTATCAAAGATAATATTTGTCGAACTGTTTTCCCAACCGCTCTCTTTACTTCTAAAATTTATATTTGTTATTCTTTTTTCATTACCAACACCTAAATAAGTTTTATAATCATTCCAAACCTTTGGTGATGGAACGCTGTGACATACGATATCCTGCGTATATAAGTTTTCATAATCTTTTTTTAAAAAAGCATACAATCCGGCAATCTGGCACGGTGTTCCCGAAAAAAGAACAAGTCTTTTATTATCAAGAAATTTCTTAACCTTTTTATAACTATAGCCAATTACACTTTGAACATATTTTGAACCCATAAATTTTTCACAATCTTCAATTGTTTCCGCATAATCATGAAAAACATTAAATTCCTCATCAAATGCCGCACCAAAAACGACCCCGTCATTTTTAATTATATATTCACAAAGTATGTAAAAAACGCCTCCTGAGGTGCTTTTTTGCCTTATCTTCTCATTTTTATTGTAACATCCATATGTAATTGGTTTGTTATTAATGATTTTTTCATCAATTATAGGACAAGATTTATTACATAAATTGCAGTTAATGCACATATCTTCGTTTGTTTTTGGATATAGAAAGCCTTCCTCATCAGCCTGCATAATAATACAATTTTTAGGGCAAATATTCGCACACGAAGCACAACCGCAACATTTTTGCTTTTTGTCAATATGAATCATTATTATCACCAATCAATTATGCATATTTCTAACAAGTTCTCCTGCCATCAACGATCTTGAACAATATTCCGGCATCACACTATGAAGAAGGGATTTTATCTTCTCTTCATTTTTCATTAACCATATAAATTGGTTGGTAAGGGTATCCTCACTTGATAAACTTTGAACAGGAAGTACATAATTTTCATATGTTCCGAAAATATCCTTCGCAATTCCTTTCGCTTTAGTCGAATAACCTACAACCAGAGTTGGAACACATTTAGAATACGAGGCAATAGATACATGTGTTCTTGCGGTAATAATAAATCTGCATTTTGAAATATACCATTTAAGCACAGAACAACTGCAATCTTCAATCATCATTACCCTTTTGCTGTCCTTATACTTCTCATATAACTGATTCAACGGTTTTCTGTCATCGCTAAAATCATAGACTACATGGGGAATCAAAGCAATTTTCATATTTGTATGATTTAAAATATATTCGATAAGATTTTCATATGATTTCTTTGTAATACCTTCATTTTTTTCACAATCAATAATCAATGGGCTTACATTTATTCCAACCATATCTTTTTCGAACATCTCATTAATTTTTTTGGGCTTCTCTGTTTCCAACTGAAACGCCGGATCCGGATATAAATATGTGTTTTTATTGATTTTTTTCAGCGTATTAAAACTTATTGTTTCTCGTGCGATAATTAAATCAAAAAGAGATAGATTTTTCAAAGCTATATCATCTATTAAATCAGAGTCAACAGAACATCCCCATAATACAGTTTTTGCTTTTTTATTTTTTATGGCTTTATCCAAATAATATAGTTTATCTACACCGTTATAGCAGTATAAATCTCCGCCAATTGATAAACATATATCGTTTTTAGATATATTGTCTAAAAAAACTTTTCTTTCCTGCTTAATAAAAGGTTCATCTGTTTTTAAAATTTTTGAAATTACTTTGTTATACAGGTTTTTAATTTTATTCGGATATAAAGTTTGATCATATTTGATTTCTATTACTTTATCAACTTCATAACACTTATCAAGAACTGGATTTTGGGACCAAAGTTCAATATTATCTTTAATAATTTTCTTAGTTGAGCGGACAATTGCTTCACAACCGTGGTTTAAACTGCCCCCATGATTATACAGTTTTATCATTAAGTCTTATTTCCTCCTAATTTTATTAATTATATTTTGAACAGGCATTTTTATGGTGTTTTTTTCATATTCATTCATACCCATAAACCAAAGTATAGGAATATAACATACCAAGTAAATTGCAATACCGATAAACAAACTCAACCAACTGTCAATTACAATATACTGACAAACTATAATTCCTGCTATTATCATAACCGCCGGAGCTAAACTCATTTTTATAATATTTTTCCAGAATAACGGAATATTAATTCCTGTCTTTTTCCAGTAATACCAGTTCATTATAATACCCTGTCCTACAATATAAGAACCTGCACTACACACAGCTGCGCCGATTATTCCCCAGTAGTTAACAACAAAAGCTGTTGTCAAAGCATTCACTATAGCAATAATTAAATATACTATCGATCTGAATTTGTGTTTATTCTGAGCCATAACAATGGATAACCCTGTGTTTTGTATTAATGGTACAGTAACCGGTATCAGTGTTAGTAATGCAACTGTATATGCCTCACTATAAGAGTCGCCTACCCAAATGTTAATAAACTGTCTGCCAAACACGACAAAACCGGATACAACAAGTGCTACTACTATATATTGAAGACGTCCTACTTTTACAAACAAATCGGTAAGTTCTTTTTTACTTGCATTCTTAAACACCATCGTAGTTATTTTAGGAGTCAGGACGCCGCTTACTGTTGTAGAAATTGATGTTACTATTGAATTGAACGTAGAACCTATATTATAAACTGCTACGGCAGCAGCACCTATCGCTGCACCAATAATTGCTTTATCTGTTGCCCAGAACAACATATCTACTATTGAGCCCAAAAAAGTAAAGAAACAAAAACCAAAAATACTTTTCAATTCGCCAAAAGGCATTCCTCGGAATTCCGGCTTTATTCTAATTACCTTACTACAGTACATAACATTTGTAGCAAACATTGCTATGTTCAATAAAGTTGATACAAACACCATACCAATTGATGCAAAACCAAGCAAAAGAACTATAATGTTAGCCACAGGTGTTAATACAGTTGAGAAAATATTAAGAATCTGCCTGAAAATGTATTTTTCATAAACAAGAACAATTGAAGAATATGTGGTAAACACAAAAGTCAATGCACTGTTTACCGAACAAAGCACAACAAGTGTTCGCATAATTTCCAATTCATCACTGCTTAATGTATTGCCATAAAAAATATGTATATTTGCAGCAAGAACGCACCCTAAAACTAATACTATAAAAGCAAGAACAGAATACAAAAAGGTAAAAAGACCGAACATCTTCCTTTCCTTTTCGTAATCTCCTAAAGCCTTGTATTTTGTTAGATAACGAACTACAGCGCTGCCCATACCAAAGCTAAGCAAGGAGAGATATCCTACAACCGTATTTGCAAGCGTGTAAATACCATATTCACCTTGTCCGAGAATACTCAACATAAGAGGAGTATAAAAAAACGGAATTATATTACCGATAAACAGATTCAAATATGATAAAACAACACCTGATTTAATTTGACTTTTTCCTTTGTTCATATAGTCACCAAACCGCTATCTTAATGAGTATTATTTAATCTTTACTATTAAATTCAAAAATAAAACAAAAATATATTTTTTACTTTTATATGCAAACCTGTAAAAAGGATGGATATGTGCATTCATTTTATCCATACTTTCTCTAAAATCTGAACTTTTCAAAATACGATTATTATATTTCAGCTTTGTTCTTAATGAAGATTTGTTATTTCCATTAAATGTATTTCTTAATACCGCCTCAAGCCTGAAAAAGAATGAGTTGTACATTTTAGATAACTGCTCTTCCGATAATTCCCATTTTTGAGCATACTTTTCTGTTTCAGAATTTAATCTTCTGTAAATTTCAAGAAGATTCGGATAATATTTATTATCAAGCGATTCTTTGCCGTCACGCAAATAGTCATATAACGGTTTATTAATTACAACTATTTTGCCATTCGTACAATCTAAATACCTCAAATTAAAAATATAGTCTTCTCCAAGCGAAAGCTCCGGTGGAAAAACAATACTGTTTTCAACAATTGTCTTAGTTTTATACAGCTTATTCCAGGGCATCTGAACGAACCATTTCTCAAATAAGTCCATTATACTATTCAAATCTGAAAATGAATAGTCATTATCACGCCCAACATCATAAGCTTTTTTATTATTGTTATAATAATCCTCAACGGTCTGAAACCCGCACCATACATTATCAAAATCAGGATATTTTTTCTTAGTTTCAATCAATTCTTTCAGATAATTACTTTCAAGATAGTCGTCACTGTCAACAAAGCATATATATTTTCCCTGTGCAGCTTCAATCCCTGAATTTCTGGCACTTGAAACGCCGCCGTTAGGCTTATGTATTACCCATATTCTGTTGTCTTTCTCGGAATACTCATCACAAATTTTTCCACTGTTATCTGTTGAACCGTCATCAACAAGTATCAGTTCAAAATCAATAACTGTCTGATTAAGTATACTGTCAATACAATAATGTAAAAATTTTTCTGCATTATATATCGGTACTATAACACTAATTAAAGGCACTTTATCGCTTCTTTCAAATTATTTACACAATATATCAGCTATTCTCTTGCACGCAAAGCCGTCACCATATGGATTAGACGCCTTGCTCATTTTTTCATATTCCTTTTTATCGGTCAAAAGCTTTTTAAACTCCCTGTAGATAACCTCTTCGTCAGTTCCTACAAGCTTGAGTGTACCGGCTTTAATTCCCTCGGGTCGCTCAGTTGTATCTCTCATAACAAGAACAGGCTTTCCAAGTGACGGAGCTTCCTCCTGAATACCGCCGCTATCTGTCAAAATAAGATAGCTCCTTGCCAGAAAGTTATGGAAATCAAGCACATCAAGCGGTTCTATAATATGAATTCTGTCATCATTTCCAAGCTCTTCATCTGCCGCTTTCCTCACAACGGGATTCATATGTATTGGATAAATTACCTTTACATCAGGATTTTCGTCAACTATTCTGCGTATTGCACGGAACATATGGTGCATAGGCTCACCGAGATTTTCACGTCTGTGAGCTGTAAGCATAATGAGCCTGCTTCCCTCTGCCCATTCAAGTTCAGGATGCTTGTAATCATCTCTGACAGTAGTTTTCAAAGCATCAATAGCGGTATTGCCCGTAACATAAATGTTGTCGGGATTTTTGCCCTCTCTTATGAGATTCTCTTTTGACATCTCCGTCGGTGCAAAATTATACTTTGCCACAATTCCAACAGCCTGTCTGTTAAATTCCTCAGGATAAGGAGAATAAATATTATATGTACGCAAGCCTGCCTCAACATGACCGACAGGAATCTGAAGGTAGAAACACGCCAATGCAGTAACAAATGTAGTGGAAGTATCGCCATGTACAAGCACAACATCGGGCTTTTCGGATTCAAGCACTTCTCTGATTCTATTTAAGATATTTGTTGTAATATCAAACAAGGTCTGCTTGTCCTTCATTATTGATAAATCGTAATCGGGCTCGACTCCGAAAATTTCGAGTACTTGGTCAAGCATCTGACGATGCTGACCTGTGACGCAAACCTTAGTTATAATATTTTTTCTCGACTTTAGCTCGTTTACAAGAGGGCACATCTTAATTGCTTCAGGTCGAGTTCCGAACACCAGCATAACTTTTTTCATAATTACAATCCAATCTTTAATAAGTTCCGCAATTTACACGTAGCAGTAGGCATTAATACAAACATATGCATCCACAACTTCTGCTTGCCTGCCAGATTCTCAAAAACATTACCGTTTTTTTTGTAACCAATCCTGTTTTTTATATTCCTTATCACTTCTTTATCAGTACCAGCAATTAGAGCAAGCTGTAAATGGTACATACAACTGCCTATATATACAGTAAGTGCATTATTGTAAAGATTAGGAAATTTTTCCTTCATATATTCGCATCTTAATTTCATTGCATCCAAAGCATCAAGTCTTTTAGGGGAATAAGCTTCTCCCATTATGCTTTCTGAACGCTGAAAGTAAAAATAATATGAATTTTTATCTATTGATACTCTTTTCGCTTCGCCGATAACCTTGTATGACCAGAAAACATCTTCATGATACTTGTCTTTGTCAAACTGAATATCTTTTATAAGGTCAGTTTTGTAAAGCTTGCTACACGCAATCTGTTTTAGCTTTCCATCATTCAGAAGCTCTTTCATCGCCTGTTCTGTATTTAAAACACAGTTCTCGCTGACGGTTGCGGTCCTGATTTCAGTATCTTCCTCATCAACCCATATTACGCCTGAAGAAACCAAATCGCTGTTATCCTCAATCATACGGTTGTACATAGCTTCAATCATCTCAGGCTTAATTCTGTCATCGGAGTCGATAAACGAGATGTACTCGCCCGTTGCAACCTTCATTCCTGCATTTCTTGCGTCAGACAAACCTCCGTTTTCTTTATGTATAACCTTTATTCTTCTGTCCTGTCTTGCATATTCATCGCAAATTTTCGGACAGTTGTCAGGCGAACCATCGTCAACAAGGATAATCTCAAGATTTTTATATGTTTGATTTATTACACTGTCAACGCATTTTTTAAGATATTTTTCAACATTATATATGGGAACTATAACTGAAACTAAAGAATTCATAAATCTATCCTTCAAGTATTTTTTTAATTGTTTTTTGCGGATTAAAAGCATCTATCGGTGCGTTACTGATATTGCCTAAATCATTACTTTCAATTTGATTAATAGCCCGAGTAATATCCCGAACTGTATTTTCGCAGAAAACATATCTATTGAACGGTTCAAAATATTCCTTTATTACTTTTTTCTCTTCATCAGTGCCGTCAAGTATAAATAAAATGATCTTATTTGTTGCAGAATACTGATATATTTTTCCGGGAATCTGACCACCTTTTTTATTACAAAGAAAAATCAATACATTAGTTTTATCTTCAATTGGCTTAAGCTCATCTAATTTTAGTCTTGGGGAGATTTTGATTTTATCAGTCGAGCTAAATAAGTTATTAGGTCTTCCGCATATATTTACGTTTATGTTCAAATCTTTTGCAGACTTATAAAATTGTTCTAAATCTCTTGCAACCGGATTATAATCACCAAAATAGCCGTACTGATTTACGCTGTAATCACAATCATCTGTTGGAATGTTCTTATAATAGAAAGGCAAAGGCTCCCAATACATTTTGTTAGCAGATTCCGGAAATAACTTCTTCTGATTTTCCAGAGTCAGCGGACTCACATAGCAAACTCTTTGAGCAAATGAAAGCAATCTTTTTTCTTCTTTATATATTTTATCTTTTCCGTTAAATCCATAAGCGTCACTATACCACGGATCCTCCCAAATCTGAATCCATTTCTTTGCGGTAATATGCTTAGACTTCAAAAGATTATGAGCAATCAGATGACTGGTTACAGGTGTAGAAATAGAAATAACATAATCAAATTCTTCATCCGATTTAAATTTATTTGCTTTTTTTACAAATTTAATATAAATACCATGAACACCATAAAAGGACAATAACAATTCTTTAGCTTTTTTTATTACAACAGATTTAAAACTTTGGATTTCTTTGTTATCAGGGTCCTTCTCAACTGGTTGACTAACATTTACTTCTGAATTGTTCTTTTTTTTCATAGACATTTTTTCATAAAAAGAAACACCATAATAAGTATAATGTTTAACTTCCGATGGAATTACCATTGATTCATCGCAAACATAATCCCTGCCATCTGCGCTCAAAAGCGTCACTTCGTATCCTGAATCAACAAGTCCTTTTATATACGCTAAATGACATAAGTTCGCAGAAGAATTTCTAGTTATGCAGTCACCATTAATTACCAATACTTTCATCTTTTTCTCCAAAGTTTTTATTTCTTATTATATAGTCAAACAATTTACCTAAAAAGATTTATAAGTAATCTTTTAACAAAACCTTTGTACTCAAACAAAAACAACATTAATCTGTTAATAATATCTATTGCTACAGAAAATAATTTAACATATTTTAAAAATTGCTAAAACAAAAATTTCATTTTGCAAAACAGTAAACTTTTAAATAGGAGTATTATGTATTTCTTTTCAACAACCCAATAATACATTATTTTAGATTTATGTATGATTACTTATTATATATTTCTATTATGTTTTTTGCCCAAACCGCAGTAGAAAATTTACTTTCTATAATATTTCTTGCATCGTTAATTTGATTTTTCTCAGGAATACTTTTCTTATCCAATACATTTTTTAACAGATTAAATAATCCATCAACATCTTCATTTTCAAAGAACGTGACAGTAGGTACCTCATGAGCCCACTCAAGACCGTATATATCACTTGCAATAACATTTAATCCCGCATAGGCAGCCTCACAAACAGCATAAGAGAAAGTTTCACGTCTGCTTGCTTGGATAAATATATCTGTCTGTGAAAAAATAGTATTTATATCCTCCACAGGCATTCCAACCTCAAGCCACTCGGGATATTTATCTGAACCCCAGAAATTGTTTAAGTCTGTAATTGTACTTTCATTACAATTAAATAATAATTTAAACTTGTATCCTGAAACATAAAGTTTACTCAATGCATTGAATATAATGTCTGAACCTTTTCTCTTAAAATCCCATCCAAAAGTGACAAAATCATATCTTTTTTCCTTTTGTTCATAAGGATAACTGATTCTGCATAAATCAATTCCGTTGAGAACTGTAACAGCTCTGTTCCTGTTAAATCCCATATCAATTACAACATCTTTGTAATGGTCACTCACAGATATCAGAGTGCAATTCTTACTGAAGCATTTATACTGCAATGTGTTAAGAATATTTCTTGACCTTTTCTTGCTTTTCTTTATCGGGTCGTGCAAATGCCAAAACACCTTTGTATTCTTTGGACTCATAATATTGCAAGGTATATCGTATAGTTCAAAATGAGAATGTACTATGTCAATACTATTATCTCTCATAATCTTCTTGAGTTTTTTATATGTTTCCGGCTTTATTCTTGCTTTAGCGAGCGGCAAAAAGAATACTTTTCTTGTTTTTGAAAGCTCTGCACACCACTCTATATCTTGCGCATTTTCCGGGAATGCGTACATTGTATTATGTCCTTGCTCTTTTAATAAATTATCAAGACAACGCAAAGACTTGATAAAATTCCCTTCATAATTCGCCGCATAAGCACAGACTTGAAGAATATTCAAATATAAAACCACCTTTTATTTCCAATAATAAAATTCTTAATCATCAGACATATGATGTATACTTTACCTGTGTACCGAATCGTTTGCTATTTTATATCATTTATTAATTATATATGGTGTAACGTCATAATCTCCGCCGTTTGCTTCATTGAACCATTTAATAAAATCAAAGTATTTTTCATACTCACGCTTACCGTTTAGCAGGGATTTCTCCAGGATATTACCTATTTCTCCGGATTCTGCATACTTATCTATATATACCGAATATTTAATATCGGGATATTTTTTTGCCGTAAAAACAACAATTCCACGGGCTTTCAGCTTGCTTAATTCACGAATACTTTCTTCGGTTATTCCGTCACGTTCAGTAAGAAAAATAAAAGTATTATCCTTATTTATTCTTTTTACACGCTCTTTCCATTTATAAACAGCATCCTCCGGCGAGTGGTAGTGTGTAAAATGAACAGTAATATCATCTAATTTCGCACAAGGACAAGTATACTCCTCGTGATTGAAAAATTCAAAATCCTTATTAATGTAGTAGTCAAAATTCAGAATAAACTTCACAAAATCTGTCTGAGTCATCATTAGATTAACAGTAGGTGAACAAAACCTCAATCCTAAATCATGAAAAAGTATACCGCCGATACAATTAGGGCAAAAAAAGGAATATTATCATTATTCAATGCTTTTCTCATTTTTTTGCGGTGCAAAATCACAAACGGATTGTATTCATTAATCACCTTTTTTATATTCATAGCGTTATAACTCCTCAAACATTTCCTCGACTGCCTTTACAGTCTTTTCAGTACTGAATTCTTTTCCCCTCTCTCTTGCACGCTTTGCATAGTCCTCAAGCATACCCGGAGTGGTCAGCATTTTCTTTATAGCTTCATACAAAGCGTCCTCGTTGTTTTCTGTAACAATTCCGTACTCGTTGTTTTCACCGAGCATTTCCTTCATACCTGAAACCTCAACGGTTACAATGGGGGTTCCGACAATAAGTGCCTCTGTTGCCGCTGTACTGAATCCCTCTGCAACAGACGAACAAACAAACATATCGCAGTTTTTTATGTACTTATAAGGATTTGTATTATATCCTAAAAGCTTAAATGAATCTTCAATATTAAGCTCGCTAATCATCTTTAATAGCGTGTCCTTTTCAGGTCCTTGCCCAAGAACTATTATATTATGCAAAATCCCATCATCAAGCAATCTTTTATGTATTCTTATCAGCTTATCAAAACCCTTTGATTTTTTGAGCGTTCCTACAGCCACAAGTGTCTTAACGGTTTTATTAAAAGAATAATCATCTATAGGCTCATCAGCTTTGGTAATAATTTGATCTGTTTCAATTGTATTATATAGAACCTCAATATTCTTTACATTATCAAAAATATTGCTGAAATCGTTTTTAACATACTCCGAAACACATATTGTTTTATTAAATTTGCCATAGCAGAGTTTAGCTTCATCAAAGCTTTTAAAGGAATACGACGCCTTCTCTTTTGTGTGCTGCTCGACGTGTATCCAACTCACAAGCTTTGTATCCTCATCAGTACAGCCTGACACAATTCGTGCAGTCGGTCCCTCAAGGTATGAAACAATAATATCGTAGTGCTCTCTTATGAACTTTTTATATAAACGTTCAGGTGAAAACAGCTTTAATATTTGGCTGTTACCTCTAAAAGTCTTTTTAAAACAGTACTTGTATTTTATATCATTATTAAGGAACTGCTCGTTCACTCCGCCTGCAAACAAAGTCTGAACAGTAATATCAAACTTGCTTTTGTCCATATTATTTACAAGGTTAACAAGTACTTTCTCAGCTCCACCGTGCGCAAGAGTGGGAATAAAAAATAATATTCTAATCATTTTACTAACCTTTATATTTTTTTCTCTGAAGCATTTTATATATTGGTGACGGTACAAGTCCCAAAATCAGCGGTTTATATGACAGAATTCTACATTTCAGCGGAAGTCCGAATTTTTTACACATTTCTTTTTTCAAGCGATATTCCGTTACTCGGAATTTATATTTTTTTCGCTTGATTGCATTTCGGTCATTACGCATACTGTAAAGATATTCCTGAATATTGTAGGCTTTATATCCTGCCTCATACAGTCTTATCCATAAGTCGTAATCCTCAATTCTTTCAACCTTCGGAGAATCACTGTATCCTCCAAGCTCTTCAAGAACAGCTTTTCTCATCATACAACCTGCGTGACAGATAGGACTGCCTAACGCAAAATCTATTTTTTGCGGTTCTTCTTTATATTTAGATCTGCCATAAATACCGTTTTCATCATACTGATTCATACAACAACTTACTACCGCATATTCTGAATGTTTATTAAGAACATCAACCTCTTTTTCAAAACGTGTTTTATCACAAACATCATCACCGTCCATACGGGCAGTATATTCACCTTTCGCCTTTTTAAGACATTTATTCAGAGTTGGCGCAAGTGTCAGATTTTTCTCGTTCTTAAAAGCCTTAATTCTTTTATCTTTTTCAGCAATTTTTACAGCAAGTTCATAAGTATTGTCGGAGGAACAATCATCATACAATATCAGTTCCCAGTTTTCATATGTCTGATTGCATATACAGTCAACAGCTTCCTCAAGTGTTTCTTCGCAATTATAAATTGCCATTAAGACCGATACTAAAGGCTTATGATCCATAAGATTTTCCTCTCATATAATGTAATTTTCCATTTTTAACTCTCTATTTTAAGCAAAAATATTTAGTATAATACTTCCATATGACATTCCCTGTGATACCATATAGTATAATGCATACAATATATATCCTATAATACATAATGGTTTAATAATCGTTTTTTCATATTCGTTAAATACTTTTTCAAACAATAAGGGATATAAAATAAAAATAAATAAACTAAAATATTTTGGCATTCTTCCTTATTGCATTGTCAGGAACTTTGTCAAAAGGAAAAATATCAATAAAAATTCCATTGTGATAATCCGCACCAATATCACCTTTCTGGACAAAAGCTGTACCTTTTTTCTGATTTTAGTAAAGCTCTGTGCAAAATTCAAATTAGTATTATGGTTTTGCAGAAGGTATTTATCAGTATCTTTCCAAAGACTAATAAGTTTTTCATAATCCTCTCTTGGCATACAAATATCCAAATCATCATCCCATGGTATAAAGCCTCCATGTCTTACGGCTCCAAGCAATGTTCCGTAAGCCAATGAGTACTTCAAATTATTATCAACACATATTTTATGTATTACATCAAGAATATCCTGTTCCTCTTTCCATACTTTTTTCATCAATTCATTATTATAAGTCATCCTGTCCCCCCGCAAATTATATGAGTCCATTTACAATATGCATCTGATACCAATAATAAATAATATATAAAACAACCATTGTTATTGTAACTATTTTTGAGTCATGCTCATTAAAAACATTTTTTACTAAATACGGCAATAAGATTAAATTATACAATGTTGTATAACCCGGCAATCGTCCTATAAGTATGCCGCTCGTTACCATTGAGATTAAATATAATCCGGAAGTGATTACCGACATATTTACACATATATTAATAAATTTATTATTAACATCAATTTTCTTTCTGTAAATAAGAGCAATAATCATCGGTACCATATTAACTAAAACTCTGAAAAAGCTTGTACCGGTATCACCGGATTCTTGCGCCGCCGTAATGGAATAGTCCAGTCCAGCACTCTCAATTGCTGAGTCAAACAAGCTCGTATTATTGCCAAAAACATACATAGCAATAATTGCAGCAATGATGAACAATACGGTTTTTCTGTTCCACGCCTGTCCCTGTACTATGAATATTACAGGCAACATAATCAATGCTGTATTGTGTATTGTTGAAGCCAAGAGTATTACTATAATCAGCGGTACATACTTTTTTTTCACCAACAAAGGAGTTGTAGCAAAAATTATAGCAGCTGCAGTAAATTGCCTTAGACCATTCATCATCCAACCGACATAGAAAGCTGTTGCTACGAACAAAAACATTGACATTAAATAATCAGAAGAATAATATCTGATTACTAAAACAATCGGAATACTTTGAATTAATGCTATAATAATTCTAAATGCATCCACATTGTTTCCGAAAATTCTTTTAATTATTACCTCGATAAAAACAAATCCCGGACCCTTATCCGACCAGTCTATATCTGCAAAGGAAGTAGATAACTGCTTATAGCTTGCCAAATAACTCCATACATCACCCAGTACATCTCCCATACTTACAGTAAAAAATATAGGTAAAAAAGTTATTATTGCAAAAATAATGTTTGTCTGATTAATCTCTGCGCCGCTAACAATTTTTTTCTTTGTAAGCTTTTGATTTGATGCGGCTACACCCGCCATAATACCAATC
>OIEG01000178.1_pt1 | contig 29048 bp, 48 predicted proteins | sample 1581751 | NCBI WGS metagenome assembly OIEG01 (sample SAMN01760950, study PRJEB22395) | human gut metagenome | reverse complement strand
GAGAAAAATAAAAAAAGAAAAATTGAATTTTTTATGCCTATGATTCCACCTACAACAACTGCTCAACAGCACAAGGTGAATATGGGTACTAAAAAGTTTTATGATCCACCAGAACTTAAAACGGCAAAGGAAAAACTCAAAGCTCATTTGATACTGTATATTCCTGATAAGCCTTTTGATGGACCTTTAAGATTAATTGTAAGGTGGTGCTTTCCTATTGCTGGTAAACATCATGATGGAGAGTACAAATATACCAAGCCTGATACGGATGATCTAAACAAGGCATTGAAAGACATCATGGAGAAGTTGGGGTTCTATGTAAATGATTCAAGAGTGGCCAGTGAGCTGATTGAAAAGTTCTGGGCGGAAATACCAGGTATATATATTCGATTGGAGGAATTGAAATGATTAAAACAACTAACATCAATGAGTACATCTCATTACAGGTTCTTAAAAATTACTGTTACTCTCATGGAGAAGATGAATGCAAAAACTGTAAGCTAGACCCCGTATGCAAATGTATGAGCAAAATTCCTGCAGACTGGGATTTGGAACATTGTCCAGTAAATGAAGGTGATTCCAAATGAGAAAAGAAGATATCGCAAAGCCAGTAGATCGTAAGAAATGTCCAACTTGTAAATACTACAACCAAAACAAGAAACGTTGCTCATTGAGAATGTGCAAAGACCAACCGAGTTTGTTTGATTATATTGGGAACAGGTTTTAATAAAAATGGATGAAGTTGATTTTTATTTAAAAGATTTGGAAAGTAAATTTAAAAAAATAGATAAAAGTAAATACTATCTTTCTTACAGTGGTGGGAAAGATAGTCATTTCTTATATTGGTTTATCAAAGAATATTTACACGATACTGAAATTGAAATTGTTTCTGTAAATACGTATATGGAACATCAAGAAATCTTAAAACGTATGTTAGAAAATGCTGATCGTATTTTATTGCCAGTAATGAAACCTTTTGAAATAAAAGAAAAATATGGTAGTCCTTGCTTTTCAAAACTTCAAGATGAATATATTGAAAGATATCAAAATGGATGTAGAACAGATTCGTTAATGATGCATGTTCATGGATATGTATTTACTGGTAAGGATGGAGTTAAATATACTACGCTTTTCAAATTGAATAAAACAGCAAAAGAGTTGTTGCTATCGAATGACTTGCATAAAGTATCACCTAAATGCTGTAAGTATTTAAAGAAAGAACCTTTTAAACAATTTGAAAAACAAACAGGCAAAAAAGCAATTCTTGGCGTGCGAGGGGGGAGAGCAACTTGAGAAAATCAAAATATAAAAGTTGCTTTACAAAAGATAAAAAGTTCACCCCACTACATGATTTGAGCGACGAACTATTGGAAAAAATCTATAAGAAGTTCAATATTGAAATACCAAAAATATATGATCATGTTTCTAGAACTGGATGTATGGGATGTCCGTACGGTAGTTGGAAAGGTGAAACAAAAAAAGAATTGGATTTATTATCTGATTCAAAAAGAAGATTTGTGATTAAGTATTTCAAAGAATCTTACGACGTATTAGGAATTGATTACAATCATAAACAAGAACAATTAGAGTTGAAGTAAAGAAGATTAAGAAAGGTTAAGGAATTATGAAAATAAGAGAACAATTAAAAGAAATGTTTCAAATGCAAAGAACATTGAACGAAAACATTTTAAATGAGTTCGGTGAAGAAGCAATGACGGAAGGAAAATTAGAATTAGCAATTATTGATGAATTAGGAGAACTAACGCATGAACTTAAAGGGGATTGGTGCTGGTGGAAGAAAACACAACCACCTGTTGATAGAAAAAGAGTGTTAGAAGAATTAGTGGATGTTTACCATTTTGTTATGACAAGTGAAATGGCGCGTAGATATTCAAGCACTGATGAAGTAATTGATAGCATTTTAAATAAATATGAATTTTCAATTAGTCACTTCAATGAATTAGAAAAAGAAAGACTTGATTATTTGATCGGTGATATTTCATATAGTTATGATAAATTGACAGTTTTATTGCAATTAACTAAGTGTTTACAATTCTCATTTGATGATGTCTATCAAGAATATCTTAATAAAAACAAGATCAATTATGAAAGGCTTAAAAACGGGTATTGATTATGACAGCACAAGAAATGTTTGAAGAAATTGGATTACAAGAATTAAAGTTTAATTCCGAAGAAATGATGTATGATGATGAAGAAAATGACTTATTAAATACATATGTTTCGTTTAATAAATCACGATCTTTTAGAGATGATAGACAAAAACCAAGAAATGAAATTGAAATATGTTTTTATCCAGATGAAGGCTTTGATTTTGATAAATTTATTGCAGCAGTTAAAAAGAAAATGGAAGAAAAAGGGTGGTTGTAATGGATGATGCTTTATTGAAAATCGATAAGATGTGTCATGCTATAGGATTTGAGCCTACTGAAACTAGAAAAAATCAAAGAGTGCATGAAGATATTGATACTACTTGTGGCTATCTTTTAGAAGATAAGCAAGAGATTGAAAGGTTGGAAAAGGCACTTGATAAAATGTGCAGAATTTTTGATGAAGAAATACACAATTGCGATTTCTTGTTAATAAGAAACGGTCTTTGTGATAGTAAATGTACACTTTGTGATCAAGAAAAAAGAGTTGAATTAATGAAAGAGTGGTGCATGAGAGATGACTAAAACAAGATGCATGAGTTTATTGGATGATGTTGCTGGATATGCTCATAGAGCTAACATTGGTCCTAATGGTATTAATGAAATAAATGAAGATTACAATGGATTGAAAAAGTTAATTGAGGAGCATTTCACTCCTAAACCTCTTGAGTTTAAGGATTTAAAAGAAGGAATGTGGGTATATGATGTAAAAAATAAATGTTGTATTTATATCGAAGAATTTACTGTTGATAATCAAATGATGATTATTAGATATTCAATGAGCAATAGAGAATCAAATTGTGAATGGTGTAATTTTGAAGAAAACAGATTTTATCCAGTGAATATACAAATAGGGAAGGATTAAAGATGAATAAGCCAGATTATAGAGATTATTTAGAATATGATGAGGATGAGTGTGATGATAGAATCACCGAAGAATATTATATTACTTTAAAAAAGTATTGTGATGAGCTTGAACATAAATACAATAAGCTACTAGATAATATTCATGATTATAGACACGAAAATCATTATATGAAATTAACTATTAGAAATTTATGCAATCACTTTGGGGTTAAAAGTGAAGAAGAACTTAAACAAATTTATTTAAAGAAAGAGGGGAGAAATTAAATGAAAAAAGTATTGATCATATTAGCAAGTGTATTTGTTTTAACTGGATGCTCGAAAGCATCTAGAGTCAATTGGAATATTAGAGAAGATGCTAACAATTTTAAAATCACAAGAAAGGTTGTTGCTCTTAATACAAGAACAAATGATCCATTGTTTACTGTTGAGGGAAAGATTTCCCTTGATAGTGATGAAGATGGAGATTTAAACGTAACAATCAAAACAGGAAAAGGAAAGTACAAGTTGTTCTATGCTCATTTATCAAATGATGTTACATACACCTGTATTCAAACAAACGCTAAGAAAGAAAATCCTTATGCTTATGACATTCAATTCTTTCCTGCAAAAGAAATTATTGAAAACGGGATTATAGATATTAAATCAAGTGAGTAGGAGTGATAGACAATGTACATTAACCCATTCTGGTGCGGAGTTGTAGCAACTATCCTTGTCGAGTTGGCAGGTATAATTGCTTATGCTATTTATCAAGATCATAAAAATTAGAAGGAGGACAATAGATGATACCAATACACACATTACCGATTATTCGCAACGAATTTCGTGCGTACAAGGGTTTAATTAGAGAACGTAACAAATTAATCGAGGAGTATGAAACTCCTCTCAAATCGCTTAGAAATGAGCTTTTAGAAGTAGAAGAAAAACTGAATCAAATAAAGTCTCCTGGTAAAAGTGATGGTTCATCAAGCGGTCATGTTCAAGACAGCGTTGATAAATATAATCACTTGATAGCAAAAAAAGACAAGCTGACAAGTGCAATCAACAACTACGTTGAAAAATACGGTAACGATTCTTTTGAGGCTGAACTTGAATTTTGGAATGTGCGTATTGAAACTGTTGAGTATTATCTAGATCAGATGGATGCGCTTGATAGAAAGTTCATTGAAGACTTCTACTTTAATCTACCAAAATGGCAATGCATGGAACGTTACAACATTACTAACAACAAAAGCTTGTATCGAAAAGCTGACAATATTTTGAAAAAATTATTATAAAAATAGCAAAAAAGTGCATCTATGTGGAAGATTCTCCCCTCATTTGGTGGTATTATGGTATTGTAAGGTTTCGGCAAAAGAGAGACGTTACTTTTCCCTATGATGAACTATTTTGAAAAGCTCTTGTTTCAGGGGCTTTTTAGTTTGTTATGCTGTTATCTAATAAAAATACATTTTAGTGCAGTATTTTAATTTGAAAAATGGTATGATTTTTTCAGGAGGAACAGTAATATGGAAGAAGTAAAATTTGGAAAATGTCATTGTGAAAATTGCAATAAAGATTTTAAGTGGAGAGGTTATAAGTCTATAAAATCAAAGCTATCATCTCAACCGTTAATGGCATTTGATTTTCTAGATATGAATTTTGATGGGATTGAAGTTGATTTAGCAAATGCAGATAAAAGTGGTTTTGTTTTAGCGTCCTGTCCAGAGTGCGATAGTCTTATTAAGATAGATTCTAATAATTACAATAAATAACTTTAAAGCAACTTCGGTTGCTTTTTATTTTACAAAAAATACGGAGGTGGTGATATGGCTTGAAAGAGAAATACGAGTTAGCGTATGAAGATTATCTTGCTGGCATGAAACAGAAGGAAATTGCTAAAAAGTATGATACAACAATTAATACAGTGAAGTCATGGTCACGCCGTTATGAATGGTCAAAAAAGAAGAAAAAGGGTGCACACCAAAATAAAAGTGTGCACACCAAAAAAGAATGCAAAAAAATAGCTGAAGAAATAGTAGAAACAAGTGAGCTGGATGAAGAACGTCAGCTCTTTTGTATTTATTATTTAAAATATCATAACAAGGTCAAAGCCTATCAAAAAGTAAAGCCACACACTCCATACAACAGTGCTTGTGTGATGGCTTCTCGTTGGTCAAAAGAACCTGCGGTAATTGAAGAAATAAATCGTCTAAAAAAAGAACTTTATGAAGATGTGCTTCTTGATCCACATGACATAGTTCAAAAATATATCGATATCGCCTTTGCTGATATAAATGATTATTTGGAATATGGACGAGAGGAAGTACCAGTAATTGTTAAAAATCCTATTACAGGTGAAGATGAAATTTTAAAGCAAACTGTCAATATAGTTAAATTCAAAGATTCAAAGTACGTTGACGGAACTATTCTAAGCGAAGTCAAGAAAGGAAAAGACGGTGCCAGTATTAAATTATCCGATAGGATGAAGGCGCTTGATTGGCTATCTAAGCATATGAATTTAGTAACCGAAGAGCAAAAAGCCAAGATTGATTTAATTAAAGCACAAACTGCAAGGGTGACAGTTAAATCGAATGATGAAGAAAACGAGAAAGTGGTGATAGTAAATGACTTACCAAACAGTAAAGCTGAGTGACATTTTAATACCTAAATATCATAATACTTTCAATGATATTAGTTATCTTCATAAGATATTTACAAGTGGCCGTGCTGGTACTAAATCATCACGTGGAGCTATTAGAGCGGTATACAAGATTGTAAGTGATCCTTCTTGTTCGGTTGTTGTTATGCGTAAGTTCCATAACAAGCTAAAGAAAACAGTTTTCAAGGAAACTTTGAGAGCAATAAGACGTTTAGGACTTGATAAAAAGGATTTTAAAATTACTGTTTCACCTATGGAGATTAAGTATAAGCCCAATGGAAACACTATTTATTTTACTGGTAATGATTCAATTGATGATACAAAAGGTATGATTGATGAAGAAAAACCTATCAAGCTTGTTGAAGTAGATGAATTGACTGAGTTTTTCGATAAGGGAGACGGTGAAGACGAGCTTGTAAATATCATGGCCACATTCGTTCGTGGTAATGATGATGAGTTCTGTATGGAATATTATTTCAACCCACCAAAGAATGATAAATCTCCAGTTATGCAATGGGTCCATAAAATGGAGCAAAGACCTGATTGTATTAGGGTACATAACGATTATAGAGATGTACCTATTGAATGGTTAGGTAAAAAGCTTATTCAAGAAGCTGAAAATATGAAAGCTGCAGATGAAAAAATGTATGAGTGGCTTTGGTTAGGTTTATGTACTGGTCTTGATGAGCTTGTTTATTATATGTTCAATGAAGATGTTCATGTAAAAGAACCGACAAAAGAAGATATCAAAAACATTCGTTTTATTGTTTGTGGTGTGGATTATGGTCAGATGAATGCCACGACCTATCAATTCTTTGGTATGGATTTCAAAAACAAAAGTATTCGTGGAATTGATGAATTTTATCATTCAGGACGTGAAAGTGGAAAGCAAAAATCTCCAAGTGAATATGCTTTAGAATTCAAGAAAAAGAAAGAAGAAATTGAAACATATACAAAGAAAAAAGTCTTATATGTTTATATTGATCCATCAGCAAAAGGACTTGCTGAAGAAATCAAAAGAACTTGCCCTGGTATAAATATTATTGATGCAAATAACACGGTCAAATTAGGTATCACAAGAGTACAGAAGTTAATGGCTCTAGGACACCTATTTTTTTCGCCTAAGCAACGACATTTGGTAGAAGAAGAGTATTTATACAGTTATGACAAAGACCTTTTAGACAAAGGAAAAGAAGAAGTAATAAAAGACCATGACCACTGTATGGATGCTAAAAGATATGCAGTCATGGGATTATGGAAATATATTAAGCAACTTCTACCGTTGCTGGAAAAGGAGGAATAGGATGGTTAATGAAAATGCTACATTAGTAACGAATATCAAGGGCTATTTGAAACAGTTAGGATATGATGTCATTGACAGTGAATATTATAATCACATAAATGAATGGTATAACTGGTATCGCAATAAAGTAGATAGTTTTAGAAAGTACAATATCTATAACGGTTATCAATTTGTAGAAAAAGAAAGATTTACTTTGGGAATGCCGAAACAAGTTTCTGAAGACTGGGCATCATTGCTTTACAATGACAATACTTCAATAACTGTTGGTGAAGAACAACAAACTGATTTAGATATAGCGTTGTTTGATAACAAGTTTTCTCAAAAGTTTGCAAAGCTGATGGAATTAACCTTTGCGTTAGGTACTGGTGCTACTGTTGTTTATAAAAAAGATGGTGATGTAAAAATCGATTACATCAATGCTTTGATGATTTTTCCTATTCATGTAGAAAATGATGAAATTATCTCATGTGCATTTGCTAGTGTTATCAATGACTATTACTATGTCAATATTCATATAAAAGAAGATGATCATTATAGAATTATTAACAAGTACATCAAAAAAAGCGGAAATAGTTTTGTTGAAGTTGAAGGTGGTCAAGCTGAAGAAGAAACTACAGAAACAGTTAAAATGTTTCAAATTTATAAACCTAATATTACAAATAACATAGATATCTTCAGTCCATTTGGAATCAGCTGTTTTGGAAATGCTATTTGTGAAAATAAGGATGTAGATATTTGTTATGATTCATTCAAAGATGAATTTGATTTAGGAAGAAAAAGATTAATGTTGCCAACTGAAGCGTTGACTTATAGAACTGTGGTAGGTGAAGATGGAAAAGACATGGAAGTTCCTATTTTTGATAGAGGACAAACAGAGTTTTATGCATTGCCAATCAATGATGATGGTAGTAACAATGGAATAACTGAAATCAATCCTACTTTACGAGTAACGGAACATATAGACGCTTTACAAACAAAGCTTAATTTGCTTTCTAGTGCATGTGGATTAGGTCCTGATAGATATTCATTTAAAGATGGAAAAGTTTATACAAATGAAACACAGGTCATTTCAACTAATTCAAAATTGTATAAGAATATCAAAAATCATGAAAAGCTTTTAACTTCTTCATTAAGTGAATTAGTACAGGCTGTTTTATATGCGGTTACTGATCATGAATATGAAGGAGATATTTCTATTGATTATGATGACAGTATCGTTGAAGATACTGCCGAAATCAAAAGACAGGCTCTTTTAGAATTAAATGCAGGACTGATTGACAATATCCAATATTACATTGATGTCTATAAAATGACTGAAGAACAGGCCATTGAATTCGACAAGAAAATAAAAGAACGTTCTCCAGTTGAAGAAGAACCGCCTGAAGAGGAATAATTAAATGTTGGATGACAAACAGTTTGAAGATTTAATTAGACCTATTTCTAATATATATAGTGATATTGAATATGAGCTTTTAATGGAGATAGCTTCAAGATTCAAAAATTATGACAGTTTATCAGGAAGTCTTGAATGGTACACTAAAAAGCTTGATGAATTAGGTGGCTTAAACCAAGAAGCGATTAGAATTATAGCAAAATACTCAAATAAAACTAAAAAAGAAGTTAAACGAGTTTTAGAAGAGGCTGGTTATGATGCTATACCTTTACAGGAATACAAAAGAATATATGATGTAGGAGGAATTTCAATAGATCCTTCAACTATCACAATTACAAGAGTTCTTGAAAATTCATTTGTTGAATCGAAAGAACTTTTTAAATTGATTAATACAAAAGCAATTGAAGGAACTAAAAAAGCTTATATGGATGTGTTAAATCAAGCTTATCTAGAGGTAAGTGGTGGTTATTATGATTACAACACTTCTATTCAAAAAGCTTGTAAAAAAATGGCCAATAAAGGTATTTCATGTGCCACTTATCAAAGAAGCAACGGTAAGACGGTTCAAATGTCTATTGAATCAGTTGTTAGAAGAGACACACTTACATCTATCAATCAAACAGCAAACAAAGCCAATGATAAATTTATTGAAGAATTAAAAGCCAAACACGTTTATGTTACAGAACATGCAGGAGCAAGGAATAAAGGTGCTGGTTGGAAAAATCATGAAAGTTGGCAAGGAAAAGTTTATTTGATTGAAGGCAGTGATGATAAATACAAGAACTTCGCATTAACTACTGGCTATGGAAAAGTAGATGGTTTAGCTGGTGTTAATTGTCGTCATAGTCATTACGCTTTTTTTCCTGGATATAGTGTTATTCCTGAAAGCCCATCATATAACCCTGAATTTTATGATCTAACGCAACAACAAAGATACTTTGAAAGAGGTATTCGTAAATGGAAAAAACAGTTAGCGGTATATGAAGGTCTTGGGGACGAAGTAAATATTGCTGTTTGTAAAAAGAAAATTAGTGAATGGCAAAATAATTTACAAAAATTCATTGATGATCATGAAGAATTGAAACGTGATTATACAAGAGAGAGGGCGTATTGATGGGATGGATAACGAAAGATGGACATAGGGTATTTATAGAGGATTTGCATAGTGCTTTATCAGAACATTATGATGATGGTAAAATACCTACTGTTTATTTAGAAAAGAAAGAGTATGCAACTGTCATTAGTGAAATTAATACTTATTACAAAAAGGAATACGATAATAAAAAAGTACTTCGCAAAGCAATAGGAGATTATGTTTACACTTTTGAAAATCATGGATATAATAGTTATAGGATTATTGATAAAGTGAAAATAGATGAGGATGATGAATGATGAGGGAAAATAGAAAAAAAATGAATTCTCTTTTAAAACAAATATGTGATGTTCCATCTTATGAAAATGATTTTATTGTTGGTGTAAATGCTGATCTTAAAACAGATAACCAAGTTAATGAAATGGTAGAATGGTTAGAAAAATATATTAACAGTAATTTAAATACTGATGAAGTTACTGTAAAATCAATGGAAATAAGACATGGTAAAAAGTTGAATGTAAATGGTGTTACAACTAGAAGTTAAAAATGTTAAAATAGAATAAAGGTTATGAGGTAGAGATTGTGGCGACTACGCACCTGTATGGTCAAAAGAAATGTCGGACATGCCACACCGACCATAACCAGTAGCACGTTAGAAATAGCGTGCTTTTTTTGTACTCAATTTTAAAGAAAGGAGAATGACAATGTTAAATGCGTTATTAATTATTTTTGTTATAGCAAAAATATTAGGCTTTATAACTTGGTCGTGGTGGATTGTATTAAGTCCATTATTGATTCAAGTATCAATTGGTTTAGTATTTTATGGTGTAGCTAATTTTAGAATTATGAGCCTTTTTAAGAAGCTTAAAAAGGAACTTTAAGGAGAGGAGGTATCTTATGGCAGAAGGGTTAAGACCACATCATCACCAAGAATTTGAATATCGTATTGAACAATATTTTGATAACAAGAGAAGTTGTTTAGTTAAGAAAATTCAATATATGTGTATGATTTGTGGAAGAATAAGATATGAAAAGTACGATTGTTATGTACCACCACCAAAATCAAAAAACAAATCATTAGAACGAAATAAGAAGAAATATGGCAATCTAAAGTGATTGTTTTTTATTTTGCCACGAGCAAGGCGTTAAAAGGCGTTCGCCCAAGTGAGAGCAACTCACGTTAATAAAGCGTAGGAGGATATGAAATGAAAAGACAAGATTTAGAAAAAATTGAAGGTTTAACAAAGGAACAAATTGATTCAATCATGAACCTTCATCAAACAGATGTTACTAGCTGGCAAACAAAGATTACAGGTTTACAAAATGATAAAACCAATTTAGAAACGCAATTAAATCAATATAAAGACGTCAATGTTGATGATTTGCAAACAAAAATTACAAATCTAGAAAAAGAAAAGCAAACACTAGAAACTGAAAAAGCTGATTTAGTTACAAAACATACCGATGAAATCAATGGTATGAAACTAAATGGTGCATTGGATAAAGCAATTTATGGATCTCATACAGTTGATAGTATTGCTTTAAAAGCTCATTTAAATATGAAAGAAATCAAATTGGATGAAAATGGTGCTTTAACTGGATTTGATGAACAATTAGAAACAATTAAAAAAGATCATGGTTATTTATTTAAAAACCAAACAACAGGTGGTGCTCACGGAGGAATTAAAGAAACAACTGGAACTTTATCTTTAAGTGAAGCATTAAATGAAAATTACAATAAATAAGGAGGATTAACTAATGATTACATTAGAACAAGCAAAAGTCGGTATGGCCGATAAAGTAGACCAAGCGGTCATTGATGAATTTAGAAGAGGCTCATTATTATTAGATAGATTAATTTTTGATAATGCGGTTTCTCCAGGAACAGCAGGATCTACATTAACTTATGGATATGTTAAATTATTGAAACCAGCTACTGCTAAATTTCGTAAATTAAATGAAGAATACACAGCAAATGAAGCAACTAGAGAAAAAGCCTCAGCGGATTTAAAAATCTTTGGTGGGGAATTTGCATTGGATAGAGTCATCATCAATACTTCAGGAGCTGTTGATGAATTAGATTTCCAAATGCAAGAAAAAATCAAAGCTGCTATTAACTTATTCCATTACACAGTTATCAATGGTAATTCAACAACAAATGAAGATGAATTTGACGGTTTAGCAAAATTATTAAAAGGATCTACTACTGAATTTGATGATACTTATTCAAAAACTGTAGATAAAGATGTTGTTGCAGGTAAAAAGTACTTTACAAGAACAGGTGAAGGCACAAAAGAATCACCATATGTATATGAAAAAGTTGATGAACCAAACAAAACTAATATTGCAACATATTATGAAGTATCTTATGTTGATTTATCTACTTCAAAAGCAATGGATGATAACTATAATGAATTCTTAGATATGATGAATGATTTCATTGCAACAATGCAAGGAAAACCTCATATGTTCTTAGTTAACTCTAAAATGGCAACTAAGATGAAAGGTGTTGCTCGTAGAGCTGGTTACTTCTCACGTCAAGAAGATGCATTTGGTCGTTCTGTTGATATGTGGGATGGAATTCCAATCGTTGATTTAGAAGAATATTTTGACGGTGAAACAACTAAAACATGTGTTCCTATTGATGAAGATGGATATACTTCTATCTATGCTGTACAAATTGCAAAAGATGGATTCCATGGTGTATCACCAACTGGAAACAATGTCATTTCAACTGCTTTACCTGATTTAAAACAACCAGGAGTTATCAAAAAGGGCGATGTTGAAATGGTCAGTGCTGTAGTATTAAAAAATACATTAAAAGCTGGTGTATTTAAAAACATCAAAGTTCAATAAGCATAGGAGTGATCTAAATGTATGCTGATTACGAGTTTTATAGTGCAAAATATTTAGGAGAACTCGTAAGTGAAGATGATTATCCTAAATATGAAATGAAAGCAAGAGATGAGCTTGATTATTACACAAGAATGCGTATTCCGTTTTTAAAAGATGAAAACAAAATGGAACGTGTAAAGATGTGTGAATGTAAGCTTATTGACTTGCTTTTTAATTATGATCAAGAACTTGCCAAGATAAAAGAATATGAAGATAAGACGGTAGAAGGAGTTGTTTCCAGCGAAACTGTTGGAAAACATTCTATCTCTTATCAAAAAGCTTCTTTAAGAAGTAAAGCAAATGTTGAAAAAGAAAGTTCTAAAAAGATTAAAGAGCTTATTCATAAAAATTTGTTCATGACAGGGCTTTTGTATAGTGGGTTATCGTATGTTTAATGCTAATATTACAATTTTCAATAAGGTATATGATCCAAAGACGAGAAGTGATAAATACGTAAGAAAAGTATTGAAGGGTGTTCATGTTGAAAAAACACACACTATTCAAAAGGATGATTCAAAAGTTATTGTTAATGACTCGTTATTTGTTTCTATACCTTTTTCAGATGAATATACAAGTCCTAAAAAATTTCAAGAGACAAAAGAAGGTTATACTATACAAAATAGTGATGTTATCGTTGGTGGTATTGTAGAAAAAGATATTGAATCTTTAAAGGATCTAAAAGATATGGATGATGTTTATACAGTTAATTCAGTTGAAGTTATTGATTATTCAAAATGTCTAAATCATATTGAGGTGTATGCATCATGATTACTACTTTTAAAGTTGATTTTAAGAGTGCTGATGAGATTTTAAAGGAAAGAGGATTATTGCCTGGGGGCACTATTCAAAAGTATCTCACAAATGAAATTATTGGGATTAGCGACCCTTATGTTCCTTTTGATAATGGACCTTTAAAAAATCAAACAGTAGTAGCAATGGATGGTACTTATTACGATTATATTTCTCCATATGCTTGTTATCATTGGTATGGGAAATTAATGGTTGACCCCGTAACTAAAAAAGGAGCCTTTTTCAATCCTAATTATGGTTTTTGGTCAAGACCAGGAGTCCCTAAAGAATTAACCAATAAAGATATGAATTATCGTGGAGCACCAATGAGAGGTCCTAAATGGACAATGAGAGCATGGGCAGATAATCAAAATCAAGTAATTTCAAATCTAGAAAGGAAATTAAACAAATGACAATTATTGAAAGTGTAAGAAATTATATTTTGAAGTGTCCTTATTTAAAGGACCTTCAAAAAGTAAATGTTAACTTTCTTCCTGAAAACACGGATAACTGTTCAATAGAAGAAGTCCCTAATCAAAATGGTTCGCTAACTAAAAAGTTTCTTGATGGATCAAGCGAAAGAGAATTTAATTTTGTTTTGGCTTGTGTTTTTGATTATAGTGAAGATTTACAAACAAATATTGATAGCAGTGAGTTCTTTGAAAACTTTCAGGAATGGATAGAAGATAATGATCTAAATGAAATCTACCCACAACTGAAAGATGGATTAGAACCACTGTCTATATCAGTTACAACATCGGGCTATTTATATTATGTGCCTGAAAAAATGGATAGAGCAATCTATCAAATACAACTTAAATTAGAATATGCAAAGGAGAATTAAAATGGCTGAAACAACAGTAAAAAGAGTAAAAAGAAGTCAGTTTGCTACTTTCTTGAATACTACACCAAATAGTGAATCACCAACTTGGGCAAGAATGGGTAAAGGTATCACAAGTGCTTCAGTTTCTTATAATCCAACTGTCAATGATGAACAATTCATTGATGAAGATAGTGGAAATAAAGAAGTAGATTCTTACGCACCAACAATGAGTGGTGAACAAACTGCCTATAAAGGTGATGCAGTATTTGATTTTGTTGATGGTTTAAGACAAAGCCGTGCAACGGGAGAAGATGCTAAAACTCAAATGTTAATGGTTTATATCTATGACGAAGAAAAAACTGGAACATATAAAGCTGAACTTCAAGATGTAGCTATCTCAATTAATGAGTTTGGTGGTGATGCTGGTAGTGCAAATACCATTTCCTATGATGTTGGATTCTGTGGGGAATCACAAAAAGGAACAGCAACTATTGCTGATAAAGTAGTTACTTTTACAAAAAAGTAGAAAACCCTTCAACACAGAGTTTAGATGCTGAAGGGCAAACAACTAAATCAAAGGAAGTCATGAAATAGGGGCTTTCTTTTTTTTATTTCAGGAGGAAAAATTTATGAATAAAATTAGAATTCAAAATAAACATCAATATGTTATCGAAGTTAATGATGATGGAGATACTATTTCTTTTAATGTTGATGATCCTACGCTTCCATTAAAATTTGATAATGCAATGATGCGCTTAGATGCTGTTCAACAAAACTTAAAAGCTGAAGAACAAATTATCAAGAAAAAAGAAGATAAGGAAACAAAAGGCATTCTTTCTCAAAATACTAGAAAATTATTAGAAGCCGAAGTTAAAGCTTGTAAGGATTTAAGAGGGGTATTTGATGAGTTTTTAGGAGAAGGGGCATGTAAAAAGATTTTTGGTGATGCAAATTATTTAGGAATGTTTCAAGAGTTAATGGAACAGCTAGAACCACATTTTGCAATTATGAAATTGGATGCTGAACATTACAAAAAAGCTGTAGAAGAAAAGTACAAAGAAGATGAAGACGAAGATGTTTTATCATGATGAAATATCCTAAATATGCAAAAGTTAGCGATAAAAAATATCCAATAAATACTAGTTTTAGGGTTGCTTTAAAATGCTTTGAAATTATTAATGATTCATCTATTAGTGATTTAGAAAGAACCTATGCAATTGTCTATAAATTGTTTGGTTTTATTCCTGAAGATAAAGATATGAAAGATTTTGTAAGGATTGCTGAACAATATCTTGGGTGTGGTAAATCTCAAGAAGAACATCAATCAAGAAAGAAAGACATGGATTTCAAACAAGACTGGCCATATTTGATTGCTAGTTTTATGAGTGATTACAAAATCAATCTTAATGATGAAGAAATGCACTGGTATCAGTTTATTGATCTAATTCAAGGCTTAACTGAAGACAGTGTTATGAGCAAAGTAAGAGAATTAAGAAATTATGATTTGAGTGAGGTTAAAGACCAAAAGACTCGAAATAAAATCATTAAGCTTCAACAAAACGTTGCCTTGAAAGAAGAATTGACTCCTGAAGAACAAGAAGCGTTGGATAAATTTGAATCTTTATTTAAATAATCCAACTGAAGGAGGTGAAACCAATGGCGGATGGAAAAATTCGTATTGATACACGTATTGATAATTCCCATGCTGAAAAGGATTTAAAAGATTTAGAGAAAGTTGTTGATGCGTGTTCTAGGCATATGAAAGATGCTTTTGAAAGCATTGATAGTGTCAAGGGTTGTGAAAAGGCAATTCAAAGACAAGTTAATGCCTATCAAAAAGCAAAAGAAAAAGCCTCTGAATATGAAAAACAAATTGAACAAGTAAATGCTCAATTGAAAGAAAAAGAAAGTACTGCTCTAAAAAATGCAAATATAGGATTCTCAAATGATACACCTGAAAAAATGCAAAATAGAGCAGATGATTTATTATCAAATGATAAAGATTACAATAAGCTTATTGAACAGTCCACAAAACTAGAAGAATCCTGGTATGCACAGAATGAAAAAATGAATCAAGCCAACTCAAATGTTGAAGCATTAGAATCAAAAATGGATCGTTTAAAAAATAAAGTGGATTCAGCTACAAAAAGCACCTCTAGAATGTCTAGAGTTTTTTCGGGTTTAAAAGGTATTGGATCTAAAATCAAAGATGTCTTTGCTGCAGGATTTGGTAAAGCAGGAAGTGTTGCAGGCAACTTCTTTAAAAGAATAGGAAAATCCACCACAAACAGTACTAAAAGCATAAAACGTATGGGTCTTGCTATTTTAGGTATTCGAGCTGCCTATAGTTTGGTTAGAAAAGCAGCGGACCAATATTTGGAGTCCAATCAAACCGCATCTAATCAAATAAGTGCGATTTGGAATACACTAGGTGCAATGATTGGTCCTATTGTTGATATGGTTATTAGTGGTGTAGTTACCGCCTTGAGTTATATCAATGCATTAGTAAAGGCACTTACTGGTATTGATTTTGTGGCCAAGGCAAATGAAAATGCTTTAAAAAAACAAACAAAAGCTACTAAGGATACTGCTAAAGCAACAAAAGAAGCAAATGCTCAGCTTGCTGATTTTGATGAAATGAGTAAGTTGGAAGATAAATCAAAAGATAATTCAGGAAGTGGTTCTGGTACGGGACTGTTTACACCAACATCTGTAGATACTTCTTGGATTGATGGCTTAAAAGATGCTTTTAACAAAGGAGCTTATGAGTTAGGAAAATATCTTGGTGAGTCTTTAAACGATGCTTTAAGACAAATAGATTGGGATAAAATCAAATCCACCGCTCAAGATATCGGTAGAAACATTGCATTATTTTTAAATGGTGCTATTGATGGAATCGATTGGAAACTTTTAGGAAGTACAATCGGTGAGGGATTGAATACTGTTTTAAATTTTGCTTATGGTTTTGTCAGCACATTCAATTTTAGAGGTTTTGGCGAGGCATTAGGGACAGCATTTGATTCATGCTTTAAAACAATAGATTGGAATATGTTGGCCGAAACAATCAGTAAAGGATTTATCGGCATTTTTAATTCTTTCAGTGGATTTTTAAGTGCGGTTGATTGGCAAAATATAGGAAAGACACTTGTTGATTTCATATTGTCAATAGACTGGGGTGGAATGATTTCAGCATTAGCTGAAGCTGCAGCTCTTTTATTAAAAGGTTTTGTTGATCTAGTTGTTGGTGGATTAACGGAACTTATTGCTCAACTCCCTAATATTACATCAAGTATTTTTGAATGGATTTCCAGTATAGATTGGAATTCATTAGGAAAATCATTGGGAGAATATGTTTCACAAATAGTTGGCCAACTAATTGATGTGATTTTAAATACCGATTGGGTTGCAGTTGTTGTAAATATTGCAGGTATTATTGGTTCGGCAACATTAGGAATCATTGACTTTGTTGTTGGCTTTGTCCAAGCAGTTTTAGATTCAATTTGGAATGCAATTACTAAATCATTCAATTATAATGATTTCTTAAAATGGATTGAAGGTGTTGTCAAATCTATCCAGGATGGTATCGCTGATATCAACACATGGATCAATAATAAATTCATGGAAGCAAGGCAAGCAATTTATGATGTCTTTGGTAAAATTGGAGATTGGTTCAAAGAAAGATACAACGATATTTGTAATGCTTTTGATAGTGCAGGTACTTGGTTTAAAGATAAATTTGATAGTGCTGTAAAAGGTGTCAAAGATGCATTCTCAAGCATTGGAAAATGGTTTACTGATAGAAGAAACGATATCAATAATGCGTTCAGCTCGATTGGTTCATGGTTCTCTGAAAAATTTACGTGTGCATGGAATGCTATCAAAGGTATTTTCTCATCAGATGCAGTAACAAGATTCTTTGCTGGGGCTTGGAACAATATCAAGGGAGCATTTGGAAGTGTAAGTGATTGGTTTAGAGGAACATTTGCTGATGCATGGCAAGCCGTAAAGAATGTATTTAGTAGTGGTGGTGCTATTTTTAATGGTATCAAAGATGGAATTCTAAATGGCTTAAAAGCGGTAATCAATGCGCTTATCAAAGGTATTAACCGTGTTATTAAAATTCCATTTGATGGCATCAACAGTGCTTTAAAAACAATCAAGTCAACTAATATCTTAGGATTTAAGCCTTTCAGTTGGATTGGCACAATAACAGTTCCATCAATTCCTAAGCTTGCAAAAGGTGGTATTGTTAACAATCCTACAATGTTCCAGGCAGGTGAAGCAGGAAAAGAAGCAGTATTGCCATTACAAAACAACACACAATGGATGCAAGATCTAGCCGACTTTATCAACTCTCAACGTGATGATGACGGTGAAAAAGAAATCAATCTTTATATTGATGGAGAACGTTTCTTTAGATGGTTTATTAAAAAATATAAGCAATGGCAACTTCAAACTAATGGATAGGAGGTGCTGAAATGAAAGTAACATACAGTGGAGATTTATTGAGAATTGACGGACAAAAAGTACCTAAAATCATTAATTATGATGTTGAATACGATAAGCTATGGGGGAGTGATAGCGGAAGAAATCTTGCAGGAGATATGAAAGCTACACTGGTTGGAATATTTCCTAAAATATGTTTGAAAATAGGAGCCACGACAGAAGATGACATGTCGTGGTTTTTATCTAAAGCAAATAAAGCTTTTATAACTGTTGAATGGTATGACGCTGAAATCAAAGGAACTAGAACAGCAAAGTGCTATTCAAATAATCTAAAAGCCAGTTTGAAAAGTAAAAAAAGAATGGCGTACAGTTCATTTGAATGGAATCTTATTCCACTTAAGAAAAGGTAGGTGATTGAATGCTAGAACATAATGAATTGTTTAGAGAATATTTAAACACCTATGGAAGACAGTTAAATGTTGTTGTTGAAGATCATGCAGGAAAGACTTATTCAAATAATGAAGTTGTTTCGGTTACCAAGACGTTTAAAACTGATTTGTGTAAATCAACAATGCAGCAACTTAATATTGAAATAGAAGGTGATGTTTCACTTGACGAAACTGTAAATGTGAAGCTTGGTGTATCCTTACAAGGTACGGATATTGAACAAATAGATTTTGGTGATTTTATTATTACGGATAGGGAATTTGTTGTTGATACTGAATCAACCAAATTTACAGCTTATGACAATATGTATAAAGCTCATGTGGATTATGATCCAAACGCCTTTGCATTTCCTTGTACTGTATATGAATTTGTTAGAAATATTTGCAATTTGTTAGAAATTCCATTTGAACAGGAAGAATTTAACAATTCAGATAAGGTTATTGAAAGCAATGTCTTTTTAAACAGTGCTTTGACTTATAGAGATGTATTTGATATGTTGGCACAAGTAACTGGTTTAAATGTATTGATCAGTAAAAATAAGCTTGTGTTTAGAGAATATAAAAATACAGGAATTACTATTGATGAAGTAGTTTTAAAAACATTGACTTTAAAAGAACAATATGGGCCGATAAATTCACTTGTATTTTCACGCTCAGCTGAATCAGATAACATTTATAGAAATGATGAAAGCAGTGTTATTGAAAATGGTTTATGTGATATCAAATTCAGTGATAATTTAATTCTAGATGCGTTAAATAGAAATGATTATATAGATAACACCTTTAATGCTTTAAACGACTTAAAATACAAAATATACGACTTAGAGGGATTTGGATGTTGTGTATTTGAACCAGGGGATCTATTTAATCTTAAAGATTTAAAAGGTGATGTTTATCAAACGATTGCTTTTAATAGTACAATCACTATCAATTCAGGAATTACCGAAAAGATGTATTTGGATTTGCCAACTGTTTCTCAAACTGATTATGCTTCAGCTACGAAAGATGAAAGAAAAGATTTAAATACAAGACTTCAGGTAAATAAAGAGCTTGGAGAAATCAAATCTTATGTAGAAGAAACAACACAATCTATTTACAAATTTGAAACAGGTAGTGGAAATATCTTTGATAACTGCAGATATACATTAGAAAAGAATGCTAATGAATTACAAAGAAAAGTCTATTCCAATATTCTTTTAGGAATAAACAAAGCAGAACTAAAAGGTAAAGATATATGTATTTCGTGCTATATAAAAGTTGAAAATGCAATTGTCGGCCAACTTTCTAATAGAATAGGTATTGAATTTGATGTAGGGTATGCTGATGGAACAAAGAAGACATATTCAGTTTATTGGTATCTTGGTCAATTCGACTTACAGTATTTACTTCAAACATCAACTGCAGACCACGAAGAAAGAATATGGGCGCATTTTAAATTAGAAGATAAAGAGATTTCATCGGTATCTAATCTTAAAATGATTATTGACCTAAATGCTGAAAGGGCAGTTGTTGCAAATCCAAAGGTAGAATTTGGAACAAGGCCTACAGGATTTGATTTTGATTTAGGATATGTACGTGACAGCATCACAACGATTGAAGAAAATTACACTCAAATCAATCAAACAGTTAATGATTTAAGTTTAAAAGCAGTTAGTCAAGAAAAAGAGATAGCAACTATTAAAGGTAATGTGTCAGAAGTTACCACAAGAATCCAAAGTGCTGAAATCAAGTTGCAACCAACAAATATCTTGCTTGCTGTTAATGAACAGATTGGTGCAAATGGCCAACTCTATACTACTAAATTTGTATTAGATAAAAGTGGTGTTCACATTAGTGGTGGAGGACTCGACATCAAGAACAATAGTGGAGATAAAGTATTTTATGCTGACACAAGCGGCAACCTCATCATTAACAATTTAAAAGCTATTAATGGAAGCTTCACCGGAAGTATTACAGCTTCGGTAATTACAGGTTCAACTTTTTCAATTACATCTAGTGATGGCTGCACGTTATCTATTGATTCTAATGGTTTAGTACTGAATGCTAAAGCTACATCAAACATTTTTGGATATCAAGGAGGTATCTTAACTATAGGAACTAAAAAATCAATCCTAGATAGTATGTTTTCTCCTATTACTTATCAAGAAGGTAATTCGAGTGGAAAATTGTGGACAATACCACTTGCTGACAATGTTTCTAAAATAGAGTGGGGAAATGTAGGTGAATGGAGAATTTATTTCACAACATTATATGGAAAATTCTATGTTGACTGTCAAAAAGTATAATAGGAAAGGATTAATATTATGGAACTAACAATTAAACACACAGCGCAATATACAGGAACGATTATGATTGATAACGAAATCATTGTTAATCTTTCTCAGGCGTTTGATGAGGATGGGCATATGAATGGTGGAACTGCTTTGTACATCCAAAATAAAGATAAGTATTATGCTAATCTTCAAGAATGTCGTGCTAAAGAAGATGAATTCAAAGTTGAAATGAGAAAGATTGAAGATCAATCAGTTATTTCAAAAGATACAGTTGAGGACTCAACAAATACTACGGAGGATGTAGAAGAAAATGAAAGTAAAGAATAAAGACTTGAGAGCTATTAAATCAGCTCTTTTTAGTTTAGGTAATCATCAAGGCGATATTTCTAAAAGATGGGCTATTGCTAAACTGGCAAGAAAATTCAATGATGCAAATGAGCTTCTATCTAATCAAATTAATAAATTAGTTGAAGAGCAAGGAGAAGAGAACGAGAACGGTCAAAAGACTTTATCTCCGTTAAATGAAGATTTCTTAAAATTAATGGATCTAGATATTGATATTGAATGTTCTTATTTCACAATCAAACAATTAGAAGAATATAGTCCAACTGTTCAAGAATTAGTAGCTTTAGAACCAATTATTAAAGAAGGTGATGATTAAATGGCAATTGGAAGAATTACTTATCCTGATAAAATCGACTATCGCCAAGAAGGACAAGACGATAGATATAAGATTACCGCTGAAAACATGAATGAAATCAAAAGAACGTTCAATGATAGTGCGGAAGCAATTGAAAGGAATGTTGAAGAAACCGAGCGGTTACAAGTAAAACTTGATGATGCAATCAACAGAACAGGACATTACAAAATCGAAGATGGAAAAATCTATTTTAAGCAAATAGATGGTTCTTTTGGTGAGGGTATCGAATTACCTGCTCAAAGTTCAGTATTTATCAACGGGATTGTGCAAGGAACTATCAATTTAGATTCTTGTTTGTTTGTTTTAGAAGAAAATGGCGGGGAAACAATATGCGGTGATTACGAGGCATATATTGATTATCTAGCTAAACATCAAAGTACGAATGAGGAAAGTGAGGACGAAACATTATGATTAATCTAAATAGTACCCACGCCCGCAAAAATCTTGCGGGGGGGGGTACGAAAAAGTACCACTTACAATCTTCAAAGATTGGAGGACAAATGTAGTCCTTCAATTGAGAAGGGTGGTGTCAAACTAGATAGTTGGCAATGATCTATTACAATAACTATCTAGCGGTTATGAAAAAATATCATTTCTTAAATCCAAAAGGAGTAACAGCTCACAATTTATTAATTAATGGTGATTTTCAAATAAATCAAAGAAATCAAAGCAGTTATACATGTGATGGAACGAAAAGAGTTTATGGTGTAGATATGTGGTCGTTTTCAAAGTCGAATACATTTATGAAGGTTACAGAAAACGGAATTGAAACAAATGCTCCCATAAGTCAAATGTTTAATAAATTAAAATCAGGTGTGAAATATACTGTTGTATGTAGTATTGATAATGTCATTCATACAAAATCAATTACTGGTGGAACTTATGATACTGGTGTAAGTCAAACAATTATGTATCTAGCTTTTAATGATGTTGAACGTATAGTAATTACACCAAATGGTACTCAAACAATTAATTATATTGACTTGTTTGAGGGTGAAATCGTATATAAGCATCAAAAAGAAGATTATGCTATTGCTTTAACAAGATGTCAAAGATATGTATGTAAAAATTGCGATATGATTATGAGTGGAGTTATACAACAAACATATTTAGAAGGTACAACTTTCCCAATAGAAATGATGAAAGTCCCTTCGGTAAAAATTATAAAATTTACTGATATAACAGGAAATGATAAATCAAATGAAATATATTCGGTAGTTTGTGATAAAAAAGGTATTAGATATATTCAATTAAGGAATGCTACATCATCAACATATCAATACTCATTTATTTTTTCTTGTGAACCATTATAATTAATAAATTGAATGACACCATATACATTTAAACAATGCATATGAAATATTACCATTTTTTAAATAAAGATTTCAAAGATGATTTAGGGCTACATCAGTACGCACCATTAACAACTAATGCTTTACAAATTGATATTAAAAGTGGTAGTTGGAATGGAAAAGTAGAAGCAATTAGAACAGGTGATGTTTCTAAAGTTCAAAATTTCTTTATCAAAAGCGGAACTGTTGTAGCTTTGAAAAGACAGTATATTATTTCACAAGGTCATGCTTATATTGATATAGACATGATTTATCCTTTTCCAAATTCAAAATGGAGAAATATATACAATGGTAGTTGGACGGGATGGAAATTGGTGTTTGGTGATGTTGATATGAACAGCAAATTATTAGATAAAAGCAAAATTATATAAAGAAGGGATGAAAGAAAATGGATCTAAGTTTTATTACAAGTTATTTTGTTCCAGTTGTAATGGCTGGATGTTTAGCAACAGGATATGTTGTTAAAAAATGGATTAAGGATGTAGACAACAAATACATTCCTACAATCGTATTTGCTTTAGGTGCAATTCTAAATTGCGTTGTAATGAATAATATTACAGTTGAAACTATTGTGGGTGGTGCTATTTGTGGATTAGCATCAACAGGACTTCATCAAGCTTTTACACGCTTGATTGAAAATAAAGAAAATTAGAGGTGCGTTATGCAAGAAATTTTAATGCAAACATACACTATTGCTTTACCTATTGTATTAGGTTATATCGTATGGTTATTACAAAATCAAAAGAAGTCACGTGATGCAAATTCACGTGGGACTATGCTTCTTTTAAGAGTACAATTAATTGAATATCATTCTAAGTATACAAAAAGAGGGAACATCCCAAGCTATGCATATGAAAACTTCAATGAAATGTATGGCGCTTATCATGATTTAGGTGGTAATGGGATGGTAACTCACATGAAAGAAGAAATAGATCAGTTACATTTTAATAAGAATGAAGAGAGCAAATAGCTCTCTTTTATTATGATTAACAACCAAAAAAATTAAAAAAATGGTTGTTAAACGGAATTAGTGAACAAAGGAGAATGTAAAAATGAAATTTAAAAGAGCTTTTGAATTAATGAAAAACGGAGCAAAAATCAAACTTCCTTCATGGGGTGGATATTGGTATTGGGATGATGAAAAACACACAGTAATCATGCATACAAAAGATGGAAAAGAAATGGATATTAGAGAAACTGAAAGAGTAGAATATACAACTCTTAATATTCTTAGTGAAGATTGGGTTGTTGCTGATAAAGAAAATTGTCCTCAACTTGGTGGTACTGCAACTTTTGGATTTGACGAAGCAATCAAATATCTAAAACGTGGAATGAAAGTAAAACGTAAAGGATGGAATGGTAAAGACCAATACATTGAACTTGCTACAAATGTATTATTCAAAACACCTAATGATGAAGTTATTAATGTAGATCATGCGGATATGGGTAACAAAGCAATTGCTTTCCATGGGACAAGTGGCGTACAGCTAGGATGGTTAGCGAGTCAAAGTGATATGTTATCAGAAGATTGGACTTTTGCAGAATAGGAGGAGAATAATAATGATTAGAGTATTTATTAGTCAACCAATGAGAGACAAAACAAATGAACAAATTAAAACAGAAAGAAAAAGAGCTTTAGATGAAATTAAAGCTTTATATCCTAATGAAGAAATTGAAGAAATTCAATCTTTCTTTGAAGATGCACCACATGATGCAACATCTTTATGGTTTTTAGGAGAAAGTATCAAATTATTAGGTCAAGCGGATTTTGTTTATTTTTGCAAGGAATGGGACAAATATAGAGGATGTATTGCTGAAAATACTATTTGCAATTTATATGAAATCCCACATATTGAAGAACACGTTAAAGAAAATTAGGGAGGTAATGAAATATGTCATACGTATTAAAACAAAATTTAGCAAATAAAGCTAATTATGGAAGTAAAAGAGATACTTCTAAAATCAAATATTTAGTTATTCATTATACAAGTAATGATGGAGATAGTGATGAAGCAAATGGAAAATACTTTGCAAATAATGTAGTTAAAGCATCAAGTCACTACTTTGTAGATGATAATTCAGTTACGCAATCAGTACCTGATGATTATGTCGCTTATGCTGTTGGTGGTAAATGTCAATCAAATCATCATCCAATGTATAAAGTAATCACAAATACAAACTCAATTTCGATTGAAATGTGTGATAATCACAAAGATGGAACTGTTCATATTTGTGATGAAACTCTTGCTAATACTTATGCGTTAGCACGTGCATTGATGAAAAAATACAACATTAGTATTGATCGTGTATATCGTCATTATGATGTTAATGGTAAATTATGTCCTAATTGTAATGGTTTATTAGATGATGCCATTTGGCAAAACTTTAAAAATAATATCGTTAATTCAACAGTTGGAAATCTAGGGACTTCAACAGCAACTACTGTTCCTGCTCCTGCAGTCAATCCAAATAAAGATTCAATTGTTTCTCGTGGACAACAACATTCAATTAATTTCACAGGTCATACAATTTCAACTGATGGAATTTGCGGTACGAAAACATTAGCAAACATTGCACGTTGTTTCCAACATGCGATAAATCTTGATTATGGGAAAAAATTATCTGTAGATGGTATTTTTGGTACTAAATCAAAAGAAGCGTTAGGAAAACATTATGTTAAAAATGGAGAAAAACAATATTTAGTTACTGCTGTAGAAATCGCTTTGATGTGTAGAGGATATGATCCTAGCGGAGTTGAATGTCCTGGTAAATTTGGAGATGGATTAGAAGCTGCAGTTAAACGTTTCCAAGCAGACAGAGGCTTAAAAGTTGATGGAATTGCTGGAAGAAATACTATTTTAAAATTAATTGGATGTTAATCATTGTCAAAACAACTGAATATTTTACGTTAAAAAGCCTATCCATTTCATAGGTTTGGATAGGCGATTTTTTTGCTATACTTTTATATATAATAAGTATAGAAAATCTTATTTTTTCAATAAATTTCATTAAAAAATTGTACTTAATTAGTAACAAATTAGTAACAAATCGCTCAAATACTGCATAATATCGTAGTTAAATTTTCATATTTTGAAAATAAAATTCAAAGATTAAAAAATAAGTATAATGCTTTTGAAAGTGTGAAAGTATGAAATTTAAGTTTTCAATCAAACTAGCAATTATTTCTTTAATTGGAAACATTATTATCGCTATAGGTGTTTCAACATGCCGTATATCACAAATGGGAATTGACCCATTTACCTCAATGACAACAGGGATCAGTGGTTTATTAAATATCCCTTTAGGTGTTTTTCAAGGAAGTATTAATGCGGTCTTATTTTTAGTTTTAATTTTATTAAGTAGAAGTAATTTAAAATATTTAAATATTGGTGCCATTATTAATATGTTTTTACTCGGGTTCTTTGTACAATTCTTTAATAATGTTTATTGTCAATTATTTAATGTTTCTTCACCAGATGTTATACCATTTTCATTACCAATGAAATTCGTGGTTTTAGCGATTGGTATTTTATTTGTTACACTTGGATGTTCTTTATATATCACCTCAGATCTGGGAACAGGATGTTATGATGCTTTATCTATTTATATGGCAGATGTGATGTCACCATCTTATCCAGTATGTCGTATTATGACAGATGTTTTTTGTGTTTTAATTGGGTTTATTACAGGTGGACCATTAGGAATTGCAACAATTATATTGATGTTTGGAACAGGTCCATTAATTAGTACATGGAATAAATTGGTATCAAAACCAATTGTTGAAAAATTTGCCTAAAATATTCCTCGGAAATTGTAGAGTTATCGAGGATTTTTTTGTATAATGGACACGTTATGAAAGAAATAAAAAGAGGAATGAAAAATGGAATACCAATTGCTTTAGGCTATTTATCTGTGTCCTTTTCTTTTGGAGCGATTGCTGTATCAATGGGATTTAGTGTGATACAAGCAGTTTTAATCTCGCTATTGAATCTTACTTCAGCAGGACAATTTGCTTCACTAGGAATTATTGCCGGACAAGGAACGTATTTAGAAATGGCTATTGTGGAATTGACCGTGAATATTCGTTATGCGTTTATGTCACTTTCACTTTCCCAAAAAGTAGATGAAAAGTTTAAAGGAATTTATAAATGGCTCTTAAGCTTTTTTATTACCGATGAAATCTTTGCCTTATCGATGCTTGAAGAAAATGTGAGTCGTACTTACTTCTTTGGGCTTGCTTCGATTTCTACGGCAGGATGGATGCTTGGAACAACCTTAGGGGCAATGCTTGGCTCTATTGTACCTACGGTCATTAGTAATGCTTTATCAATTGCTTTATACGCAATGTTTATCGCAATTATTATTCCAGGAATGAAAAAAGATAAAAATATAATAAAAGTAGTAGCTCTTGCAATTATTATCCGTTCAGGTTTTTACTACTTACCCATCATCAATCAATTATCAAGTGGTTTTGCGATGACGATTTCAGCTCTTACAAGTGCTTTTATAGGCGCTGTGTTATTTAATAAGGGGGAAGCACATGGATAAACAGTTTTATATTTATTTAGCGATCATGTCGTTTATTACTTATGCTATTCGTGCGATACCACTTGTCTTTATTAATAAAAAAATTACGAACCCAACCATTCAATCCTTTTTGGATTATATTCCTTATACGGTTCTTGCAGCGATGACCTTCCCAGATATTTTTTATTCAACAGGTCATTTGCTTTCTGGAATCGTTGCGACAATCATTATTATTTATGCGTCTTATAAAGAATTAAGTCTCATTCAAGTCGCTTGTATTGGATGTTTTGTTGTAGTAATGATTGAACTTATTTTATAGTGTTTGACGCCTTTTAAAGCGTCTTTTTTTCTATGTCAAATAATTTTGACAAGAAAAAAGTCCTATGTAAAGGATGTTTGATAGACTCTATCAATAGATTATGAAAAAATGAAAATGAAAGGAGAAAGAAAATATGGAAATAGGTAAAAAACTAAAGGAGGCACGTTTAAATAGGGATTTGACTCAAGAAGTCATTGCTGAAAAACTAAATGTTTCTCGTCAAACAATATCCAATTGGGAAAATGAAAAATCTTATCCTGATATTATAAGTGTCATTGAGTTAAGCAGCCTTTATTCCATAAGTCTTGATGATTTATTGAAAGGGGACGATGCAATGATGGAACATTTACAAGAAAGCACAAACGTTGTTAAAAGTAATCAAAAACTATTGAGAGCGATTATCTTAAATATTATTGTGGTAATCTTATTGGTTACACTAGGAATGTTTTTACCAAGTAAAAGTTATTATTTAGTGATGATCTTTTGTCTTGCTATTGTGAGTTCATCATTGTTGCTTTATCAAATGATTAAACGTATTTAAGGAGGAACGGATCATGGAAGTAAAAAGTATTTTAGCGATTATATGTGCGGCTATTGCACTTGTTGGGGGAATTGAAACAGTTTATCAAATTTATCAATTAACGGTGATTGATGCTACAATTCGTGGTTTAAAACATCCTAAACTATGGGGATTACTCGCAAGTAATGGAAATAATTCAAGTGGTTTATTACTTTATTTGATAGGAAGAAGAAACTATCCTATAAATTCTATTGATTCTAATCAAAAAACAAAAATGATTCAAAGAAAAAAAGCAGCAGGAATCTCTTTATGTTTTATGGTTGTAGGAATCCTTGGGTTGATTTTAAGTATAAGTTTATAATTTTTAGCACTCAACTCTTGACAGTGCTAAAGCCAAGAGCTATAATGTATTTAGAAATTAGGAAAGGTATTAATAAAGAACCTAGTTTCAAGAGTTAACACCGCTTGAAGTAACGATGCTAATGACTAAGCATTT
>OIEG01000139.1_pt1 | contig 31476 bp, 14 predicted proteins | sample 1581751 | NCBI WGS metagenome assembly OIEG01 (sample SAMN01760950, study PRJEB22395) | human gut metagenome | reverse complement strand
TATTATGAAGTAACTGTATGGCCCACATTAACTGCTAATAAGATATTAGAAACATGTATTAATGAATTATGGGGTACAGATGTTGAAGCAAAGAAACTGAATGACTACAATGCTGCCTTATTAGGGATATTAGATGAAAGTTATATAGACATATATAAAGATTTCCTACAAAAGAGAAAGCAATTAAAAGAGCAAGTAGATTCAGATTTTGTTGCTTATGAACAAATGCAAGAGGAATTAAATAGTGGACAAATAACCGCTATTACTTAGGATAGTGTCAATTTATAAATAAAGAACTTTTAAACCTTATTGACGTTTACTAAATAAACTGTCAAAAGATATCAGAACGCTAGCTAATCTTGTATTGGTTAGCGTTTTGTTTTTCAATCATCTTCTTTCAAATTATTGTAATGTTACAAAGACTAAATAATATTATATTAACGGCTCAAAGTGTAGCTACAGTGAATTACTTTAAAGAATTAGTTAATGACGGACCGATTAAATTTGTTGCCTGTTTACTATCTGGTGCAATGGGTTGGTTATCTACATTCTTTGCTCCAATATGGACAGTAATAGTTGTAGTGTGTGTATTTATACTTATAGATGCAATTCTTGGCACCAAAGTATCAATTACTCATGGTGGTAAGTTTGAATCTAGAAGATTATGGTCTACTTTAAAGAAATTCGGAAACTGTGCAATGATAATTTCTTGTTGCCATCTTATGGACACAGAAATAGTAAAGTCAATTGACATGCATTTAGTAGAAGCATTTTCTGGTATTGTTTGTGGAGTTGAGTTATGGTCAATGATCGAAAATTTACAAGCAATTGATCCTACTGGACCGTGGAAGATCTTCAGTAAGTTTATACGTAGCAAAGGAGAAAAGTATTTGGATATTACAATAAAAAAAGATGATTTACCAAAGATAAAGAAACTTGTAAAAAAGATAAAATGATATTTTCCAAAGTAAAGATAGCTATTGCTGTTATTTTTAGTTTACTATTGTTTAATAATGTCAGACTTGCTAAGAAAGTAAATGACTTAGATAAACAAGTAGGGATTGCAATGAACAATGCTCAAGTATGGGAAAATATTGCAAATCAAAATAGAAATGAAGCAAGGTTATTGGAATTGACAGTAAATGATTTTAAAAATTCTAACGATAGTCTAATAAAGGTCGCCAGGGATCAACAAAAGAAGCTAAAGATCAAAGATAAGCAACTACGTCAAGTAGCATCCACTGAGACCGTAATTAGAGATACCACAGTAAGAATAATCCCTTCAAAAGAAAAGGATTTCTGTGTAGAGCTAAAACCAAATCAATTGACAACCATCACGGTGGCTAGAAAAGATAGCGTGTTCACACATACTATGGAAATACTAAATCATCAAGATTTATTTGTATACGAAGATAAAGTCTATAGAAGACGTTATAAGAATTGGTTTCAAAGATTAATTCACTTCGATTTTAAAAAAGATAAAATAAGTAAATATCAAATTATAAACTCTAACGATCTAATTCAAGTATTAGATACTAGAGTAATACACATATCAGAATAATTGCAATACATTTCAATTTAGTGTTAATCAATAAATAAATTGAAACTATGCATTTGAACAAAATATTAGAACAAATGATAAATGACAAGTTCTGTCAATTAGAGATGAGAGAAATGCAGAATAAGATCGACACATTACGTGACGAAAAGAATGCATTGCAATCTTCTGCATTGCTACAACAACAGACTTCTAATATCGTTAGTCAAATTAGACCTTGTCCGGTTCCTGCTTACTTAACATGTAATCCTTATGGATGCAATGGTGGGTTGAATGGATACGGTTATGGTTATCCTTATGGATACGGCGATAGCTGTTGCGCTTAATAAGAAAGGAGGCGATTATGTATCCTTTCGTATTTAATCCATTTGGTAGAAATAACACCGTAAATATTTTAGATCTAGTAATACCTAAAGTAAAAACTATAGCAATAGGTGAATCCACTGAAAATGTAGTATTAGGTATCTGCCCTAAAGTATGGTGTAGATTACCCAAAGAAGGTGTAATTGTTTTGGAAGTTAGACACACGGCAGAAGCATCGGGAGCTAGTCTACCTGTATTTATTTCAGTTTCTGGTTCTGTAAGTACTGCTTCTAATACTCACAATATACCTTTAGTAAATGCTTCAAGTGCACCAATTACTGGTTCACAAGTTAGTGCTGGGAACAGATACATTGCATATTTTAACAAATGTGACAATGTAATACAGTTAATGAGTTATACTCCTGCTGCTCCTACACCAGCTGCTTAATATATTAATCAAGATATATGGGCAGCTATGAGAGTTGCCCATATTCTTTAAATTTATAAAGATATGACATTCTCTCAGTTAACGTCGGGTACCAGAATACACGTACTCGAGATAACAGGTACTTTTAAAAAGAACACAACGTACAGTTTAGGAACGGTAGTCAGTGTATCAAAACCCTATGACGAACCAGTGCCACCGACACAATTTCCGATGCCTATGCAAAATAGACGTAAGCTCGTGGATCTAGTGATTTCGTGTGATGGTGAACAAAGAAAACTGTCAGTATCTGAAGATAAAACAATGATGACCGATTCATCCATCGGTCTTACTATAGCCACAGAAAAATCACAAATTGTTAACATGGTTAGACAGTCTCTTGATGATTGTAGAATTAAGAAAGAGAGCCTGAGTAAGATTGATGAGGAGATGAGGAGATGTGAAGACATCTTAAAAATACTTAATGTAAATTCGGACATAACAACCAATGTGACAAAAGATTTCAAAGAACTTGATGACTTAAAAGCTGAAGTGAAAGAGCTTAAACAACTTTTACAAAACGTATCTGCTGTTCGTCCGGAAGTAATAAAAAATACTCCACCTAATTCTACTGAAGATAAAAAGGTAGAACCAGAGGGAGAAATAAAAAAAGAAATCTAAAACACAAAGGTTGGCTATTTAGTCAACCTTTTTTTATTTTAAACAATATGAGCACACTATACAATAACAAATACGATATCCTAGCTAGTACAATCCAACCTAATCCTGCTTCTGTTAAATATTGGGCAGATTTATCATCTAACCCAAATGGTGGTGATTTGAAATATTTTAATGGTAATACATGGGTGCTGGTTAATAACAAAGCCACTGAAGACATCAGTACGTTAAAACAAGATGTTGAAGATTTAAAAACTAATAAAGTTGACAAAGTAGAAGATAAACAGTTATCGACTGAAGACTATACTACTGCAGAAAAAAACAAGTTAAAAGGATTGTCTAATTACAATGATGCCGAAGTAAGAGAATTAATCTCAGCTTTAGCTCTTAGAGTGGGAACATTAGAAACTGACTATGAAGCATTAGAAGCTAGAGTTGCTGCATTAGAAACGCCAGCTGCATAAAATGGAATTAAAATTAAATAGAATCTTTCTAGGTAGTTCTGCAACCATTGGAGAATTGTATGTTGATGGGGAACACATAGCAGACACTCTTGAAGATAGAGTGAGACCAGAAGGAGAAAAAGTTTATGGTAAAACTGCAATATCCGAAGGTACTTATGAAGTTAAATTAACTTATTCACCAAGATTCAAGAAAATATTACCAGAAATACTTAACGTACCTAATTTTAGTGGGATTAGAATTCATACTGGTAATAGTTCTAAAGATACAGAAGGGTGTATACTTGTAGGTACTTGGGATGGTGAAAAAGAAGATTGGATAAGTGACTCTAGAATAGCATTTGAAAAACTTATGTCTTTACTTCAGAAAGCTGAGGATAAAAAAGAATCCATAACAATAACAATTAATAATTCGTGGAAATGACATTTAATTCACTAAACGCAATTATAGACGACATTTATAACATCTTAAGAGATAATAATGTATCAGAAAGTGAAAATCTAAGTCGTATACAAGTAGAGCAATGGATTCATCAATACAGAGCATACTTGATCAAACAAGATCTAGATAAAGGCAGAGACATAAATGAATCGTATGTTCAAACAATAGGACCATTACATATTTCTAAAGTACGTAATTGCCCTACAGATGGATACAATTATAAATCTGATGAAGAACTACCAAAGTTTATAGATTTACATTTTGGATCTGGATTGATTTGTGTAAAAGACTTAGATGGTAATTTGATTCAAGTTGGAACTGAAACCAAAGCAAAGTATCAAATTAATAGAAAATATACATGCAATGATTATATTGCATATCTTAAAGGAAATCATTTGTACATAATGGGACCAGAACATCTAGAGTATGTTAGAATAGATGGTATACTAGAGGACCCAACATCAATTGGTGAATGTTTTGATAGGGATGATACACCATATCCTGTTCCTGCAAATATGATACCTACGATTAAAGACATGATCTTTAGTAAGGAATTAAACTTGATGCTGCAAATGCCAAATGATACTACTAACAATAGTACAAATGATGTAAAAGTTCAATAATGGAGACAAAAGCTTATACAGGACACAATTTTTATGATTCATACTTAGAATATGTAGAAGATAATCCACTATATCAAGTTGAATACAGAGTGTTTAGAGATATAATAAATGATTACTTTAAATACCTTAGAGATGAATTAATAGAAAATGGAAAAGAGGTTAAATTACCATGTAGAATGGGGACCATTCAAATAGTAAAACACAAACCCAAAGAGTATACTGGAAAGAGTCTTCGAATTGATTATGCTGAGAGTAAGAAGTATGGTAAGGTTATATATCATCTTAATGAAATAACTAATGGTTTTAAATATCGTTATTATTGGAATAAAAAGAATATGATAACTAAAAACAAAACAAAATATCAACTGATTATGACAAGGGATAATAAACGCAGACTTGCATACATATTAAAAAATAGAATACGAGATTATGTGGAGCTTTAATACAGCATGGTCAAATTTTCCAATTACTAGCGGAGTTTATGCGATTGTTAATACTTTAAATGGTAAAAAATATGTAGGTAGTACGAAGTGTTTTAAAGAGCGATTTGCGGAACATAGATCACAATTACGTAGTAATAAACATAAAAATATCCACTTACAAAATGCGTTCAATAAGTACGGAGAGAAGTATTTCAAATTTATTATTCTTGAAGAATGTGAAAATATTCGAGACACTTTAAACTTCATAGAACAAAAGTGGATAGATTCTGATGGGGATTATAACATCTGCCCAATTGCCAATAGAAGAACTTATACAAAAATGCCAGAATGGTTAAAAGAAAAATTGAAAAAAATAAATACTGGTAGAATATGTACAGAGGAGGTTCGAAAAAAATTATCTGCAGCCTTAAAAGGTCGTAAACCTTCTCAACAACATTTGGAAAATCAATCCAAAGGCAGAAAAGGAAAGGGAACAAAAGCAGTAGATCAATACGATTTATCAGGGAAGTATATAAAAACTTTTTCTTCTTTAACGGAGGCTGGTAAAGCAATGCATGGATCTTATATTTCTATAAACCAGTGTTGTAAAAGTAAATTGCATTCTGCATATGGATTTTTATGGAAATATAATAAAGATTATAGAAATATATTTGATGTAATAAAACCTTTAGACGATACTAGAAATAAAAGAGCAGTATATCAAATAGATAAAAATAATGATTGCATAATAAATGAATTTTCATCAATAAAAGATGCTGCAATAGCTATGGGAAATTTAGCTAATCGATCTGCCATAAATCGTTGTTGTCTTGGTTCCAAAAGAACTGCATTTGGTTTCAAATGGAAATATAAATACAATTAATTATGATTACAAAATTAACTTCAATTAAAACGGTAATTGCTAAGATAATTGCTGATCTAGATTTGAAAGAAGACGACATTCGTATATCAGATGTACGAAGTTGGTGTGGAGAAGCAATTGAAAAGATTGGCGCTGTTACACAGTTTATTCCAAAAGTATCTGGTCAAGATGGTACTCCAATTACAAAATTGTGTGGACATCAAGCATCGTTACCATGTGATCTTCATCAATTGCATCAAGTTGCATACTCTTTTAATTGTGATGGACCTTGGTTTCCTATGAGGAAAGCTACAGGTTCATTTGCTGTTTGGGGACATGGCAAATGCTGTTGCAACTGTGACTGTTATGATGAACTTGGACACAAAAAGGAATGTAGACACAACAATTGTTGTGAACATTGCGATCCAAATATGATTGTACAAGAAGATACAATGGTAAATTTAGTAGTAGATATGATTGGTAACATTGATAAAACAGAGGCTTTAGAATTGTTAAACACTAATCAGAATTTACGTACAATCATTTCAAATCTTATAAATGAACGAACATACAATGATGGATTTAATACTGCAAATCCTAGTGGAGGGCTACAATATAGTATTAAACCTGGATTTATAATGTGTAATGTTCCATCAGGTTACTTAAAACTATCCTATAGTGCAATACCTACTGATGAAGATGGATATACTTTAATACCAGATTTAACTTCCTATACTGAAGCTATATACTGGTATGTTACAATGAAACTGAAGTATCCTGAGTATTTGAATGGTAAGTTAAATCGAGAAGTGTACTACGATATTAGAAGATCTTGGAATTTTTATAGAAACCAAGCATATGCTGAGGCATTGATGCCAAATGAAGATGGTATGGAGTCTATTAAAAATAATTGGAATAAAATCGTTCCAGAATTTAGAGATCACAATACTTTTTATTCACATACTGGGGAAAGACAAATAATTTATAACGCAAATGAACGCTACTAGACAAACAAATACATTTTCTGGGGGTCTTAGTATGGACGTAGATTATTCCGTATTGAAAGATAACCAGTATATATATGCAGAGAACATTCGTATACTAACGAATGAAGGATCTTCTTTTGCAGCAATGCAAAATATAGAAGGATTTTTAGCGTGTAGACCTTCTTCAAATTTGTCTGGTGAAACTATCATACATGTTACCACAGTAAGAGATTGGGCGATTGTCTTTACTAAGATTAATGGTACAAATAACAATAATGTATATAGAATTGATTTTTCTAGATCACAAGAAGAACCAATTGTAACGAAAGTAGTAACCAATAGACCTTTAGATATAACAGTTTCGTCTAATAATGTTGCTGCAATTAGTAGTGTATGTAGATGGGAAGCAAGTAATAATGTAAAAGTATATTGGGCAGATGGTCATTCACAAATTAAAGTAATCAATGTGGATGATGATCACATATCTAGTAATTCATCTATTACTTCGGATACTATAGTAATGCTACCAAAGGCTACATTACCTCCATTTGAATTTAATGGATTTGGAACAGGTAGTTTAGAATCTGGAATGATACAGTACTGTTATCAATTGTTTAAAGTAAGAGGTACAGAGTCTGCAATATCTCCACTTACCCCTCTTTATCATTTGAGTGATGGAGATCAAAAAACTAATTACAATGCTGTAAAAGGAAGTTCTAAAGGACAAAATACTGGTAAGTCCATAAAGTTACAAGTAAGAAACAATAGCACTGGATTTGATAGACTTAGAATAATCTCCTTATTCTATAAGGCAAAGAATGAAGTACCTGTAATATCCATAGTAGACGATATAGTTATTGGAACTGGTTCTGTAATAAACTATGAAGATAAAGGTGGTAGCTTAGTATCGGAATTAAGTATTGATGAATTTAATTCATTAGCTAATTACACATTTATACCTGAAGTAATAGAATCTAAAGATAACAGATTATTTGCTGCTAATCTTACTGAGGAAACATGGGATGTAGAGTATGATGCTAGAGCATTTAGAGCTAATTCTTCTGGCAATGTATTATTGTTATCTAACTCTGGTTCTTCGTTAAGCTTTGCTCTATCAGCATTAACTACTACAAATATACCTAAAGATCATGATTGTATATGCCCATTTAATGTAGATGGTAGTGCATACAAGTATACTACTTCTCCAACAGGAGGATACATACAGGGTGGTAAAGGCAGGAATGTATCATATAGATTTATTACTACAGATTTACTAGAAGATGCATCTACTACATCTAGAGGAATGATAAATGAAGAATTTACATTCAATGCTTCTTCAAGATCACTTACTAGTTTAGGTATTAACTATGAAGGTAATGATAAATCAAATACAATAAGTTTATCATCTGGTAACAAAATACCAAACTATTCTAATGCCGAAATAGAGTCCAAAGTAAAAGGATATATGAGGGATGAGATTTATAGATTTGGTATAGTATTGTATAATAAGCAAGGTTTGGCATCACCGGTACATTGGATAGGTGATATAAGAATGCCATCTAATAAAGATTCTGGTTATAAGTTTTTTACTTCCAATGAAGCTAGTGATTATGGGTCTAATTTATCAGTTGTTACTAAACCACTTGGTATTGAATTTGAAGTAAATAATCTACCATCAGATGTAGTAAGATACGAGATAGTTAGATGTGAAAGAACATTGTCTGATAGAACTATATTAGCTCAAGGTGTAGTAAGTTGTATTACAAATTATGACAGAGATTCTAACATCTTAACACCATTCCCATATCTAGCTTATTCAAATAAGCATGGTTACTATGCAAAGACTCATAACGATGGAGATTTCCAATATACCTTTAACTTGTCAGATACGCAATCTAATAATTATTTCATGTTCGTGTCTCCAGAGATAGCGATTAACAGAGAAAATGCAGATGCGTTAATTGATAAGTTTCAAACAGTTGAAAAGGTAGGGGTTATGACGTCTCCTATTACTGCGGATGGTGATTGGGGTATTACAGATGGTTCTCTAAAAGTATTAGCAAATGCTAGATCTATAAAGTATGACGGTTCCACAATAAAACCAACTAAATCATTAGGAGGTCAATCTAGTAATGGTTATGTGTCTAGTGGAGCAATAGTAATAAACAATGATGATTTTTATTCAGCATTGCTTGCTAAATACTATGGTTTATATGTTGAAAATGGTGTTCAATCTGCTGCAATAGAAAGTGCAAAATATGCAGGACCCAGTAGTCCTTGGTTAACAAATGGTGATCAACCTTGGTATAATGCTGAAGCAATTACTATTGGTGATAAAGTATATTATAACTGGGTGTGGGATAATATTAGAACTGCAGGAGACAGTGAAGTAGATAAGACTGACGCAAATAATGTTAGAAAATATGGTCCTCATGGAATATGTGCCATATTTAAGAGTGATAACATGGTTGCTAATATACCACTAGCTGTAAGTACTTCTAGTTACAGATATGTCAATGCAGTTGTTTTGTGTAATATAAAGCAAAGCGTAAATGCATATGGCGGTAATTCATACTCTGCTATACAGAATTCTGTATATATTACTACTGGTGCTAGCGCTGAATCTAGTGTTTCCACAGTACTGTGCTATGGTGGTGATACATATCTAAACATATTTGATTATAATAACTGTATGTTTAGTTATAATACAGACGATTATTATAACAATAAAGCAAATAGATTGTTCTTAGGGGCTTTCATACCATGCGAGTCAAGTGTTAATCTAGCATTAACACATGCTGATTCATCTATAAATAGAACTTATCAAGCTGGTGATGGGTATGCTAATCATTTTGTAGAAGACGATATAATTACTGTTGGTGATTTATATACTCAGAATACTCCATCGTATGCATACAATGATGCTTATTCTGCTCAACCTAATGCAAAGAAGTTTGTATCTAAATCTATTTATAACATAGATAATCTATTAACAGATACTCGTATCATATCTTCAGAGCTTAAAACAAATAATGAAGTTACTGATTCATGGACAAAATTCAAAGTAGCCAATTATCTTGATGTAGATACTAGATTTGGACCAATTAATGATATGAAGTTATTTAAAAACAATTTAGTATTCTGGCAAACAGACGCTTTTGGCACAGTTGCAGTAAATGAACGTTCTATTATAACTGATAATAACCCAGGTGCTCTTACTCTAGGTACTGGTGGTATACTAGACAGATATGACTACTTTACTACAATGAATGGTGAAAGTCCAAACCAGTTGAGAGCAAATACTCAATCGGATAGTACCGTATACTGGTATGATAGTAAACGTAATGAGATATGTGGGTTTAATGGTCAATTACAAACAGTATCTAAATTAAAAGGAGTTCAATCTTATTTGAATAAGAATAAAGACTTGTTTAAAAAAGACCCTATTGCAGTTTATGATAAGAAATATAATGAAGTTCTGTTTACTCTAGGAGATAAAACATTAGCGTTTAATGAACAATTAGGAGTATTTACTTCATTCTATAACTATAATCCAGACTATTACGCAGAATTTAGTGATAAACTATATTTATTTAAATCATTGAAACTGTTTAAATATAATGGTGGTGAACAAGCTGATTTAGATTCTGATAAAGCAAAGGTATCTGAAATAGAATTTGTAGTTAACAAAGATTATCCACAAACCAAAACATTTGATAATGTTGAATATGGTGGTGATTTTACTACAGATACTAATTTTGATTTGATCTTATTTACTACAAAAAGACAGACTAGTGAAACATTAACTAGTGAAGATATTGATTACAGGGAGGATACTTATAAATTTGCAATCCCTCGTAATTCTTTGAAGCTTAATGAAGTAGAACAACTGGCTAACAAATCATACAAAGATAGGATGAAAGGAAAATATCTTATCTGTAATTATAAGTATGATTGTAATGGTGGTAATGAATTTAAAGTACCATATATTAGCACAGCTTATAGATACTCAATGATATAATATGAAAAAGAAAAACAATAAAAAGACTATACCAGCATATGCGTTTGGCATGGATCAGTTGTCAAACTACCTTGGTGGAGCTAATGTATTTGGCTCTGCCATTTCTGGTTTATCAGAAGAAGATTCAACAGGTGATGTTGCAGGTAGTACTATTGGCAGTGCAGCTTCGTTAGCCGGTGCTGGTCTCACTGTAGGTGGTCCTATTGGCGCCGCTGTTGGTGGTGGATTAGGATTGGTAAGTGGACTTATTGGTTCAATTAAACGCAAAAAGCAAATGCAAGCATTACGACGCAGAAAGGAAACCCTCAACAAGACCAAAATAGGTATGAATGCTGCAGCTGAAACTGAAGGGGAATATTGGGATAATAATGATCTTGCATATACATTTGAGAATGGTGGAATACTCCCAGACTTAGCGTACTTGGACAATAACGAAGTGGTCAGAGATGATTATGGAAATATTGTTCAAGTTCCAAATACTCAACCAGGCACAGATAATCATTTAGTCGATGCGTCTACTTTGGAATCTGTGTTATCTGACAAAATTAAAAGACCTGGTACAAAGAACACATTTGCTAAGGAAGGACAAATATTATCTAAAATGACGAAACCTAGCAAAGGCAAAGATATATTTGCTGAAAATACAAACAGATTAAATAAAATAAATGCTAACAAAGCTTATAATAAATTGTTAGCAGAACAAGAAGCCGTTAAAGCTGCAAATGGTGTTAAGCCCAAAGTAAAAGGAATACCTGCATATGCAGATGGTAAAGGTAAAACTGTAGACGATGTTAGAAGTAAGATGAATGCAGATACATACGCTGCATATTCTGATTTCTTCGATGAACTCGGTACAGGATTAAATAAATTTGGTGAAGCATTGGGGTATTTTCCAAAACGCATATTTGGTCCTCTTATAAATAACAAGGGTATAACTGACGCTGTAAAATCTGCAAGAGATACAAAGCCTTCTGTCACTTCTACCAATTACACTGGTGACTCCAACGTTGGTAAAGTATTTAACAGAAGTACATCTATGAATCCTTTATCAATTGGCTCTCCTACTACTGGTGCTTGGTTTTCATATCCAACACAAATGATAGATGCAATCACATATGCAAACGATGAACCAATCGCTGTTGATATACCTCTTCGACCGATTGAATCTGAACCAACTTTAACAAACACGTACACAAATGCATCGAATAAACAAGTTACAAAAACTCCTAGTACTACTGGTTCCGTAACCACCAAACAGACAACCAAACCCAACATTACTAAAACCACTACTCAAAGATTATCTGAACCAACAATACCACTAGTAAATACTAGTATGACAATAGATTGGGATGATGTTGTTACTCCAGTAAATATACCAACGTCTGCAGATGAAGCTACTAAGAAACGTGCACTTGGTAAACCAAAAAGTGGTTATTCACCAGATTGGTTATCATTGGCTCCTACAGTGTATAATGCTTTGCAGTCATTAAGAGGACCAGAAGAAGAACCATTAGTATTAAACCCATATGCTGGTGCAGTTAGAAGTACAATGGCTAGACGTAAAATGAATATTGAACCCGCAAGATTGGCTAACAGTAGATCAAGAGCTATTTCAAACTATAACTTAGCAAACATTAATGCTAACACTGGTTCTAATTTAGCAGCAAGAACTCAAGCTGCTGCTGATGAATATGCTTCTAATGCAAATATGTATGCAACTAAACAAAATGCTGATAATGCTTACTTAGGAGAATACGCAAATACTCTTAATAATTTAGGACAACAATTTGTACAAAGTGAAAATATGTACAACGATCTTAATGCTAGAAACAGAGCTGCTGCTAGAAACTTTGGAGCAACTGCAACTAGTCAACTTGGTAAATGGTCTCAAGTAAATAGACAAATGCAAAATCAATACAATAGGGATCAAATGACACTACCATTCTTAGCTGATTTCTTAAGTCAAGGATTTACTAAAGAACAAGTGGATAATTTATTAACAAGAACTAGAAATAGAGTTTAATATGGTAAATAGATATGATAATCCTGCACAAGCAGAGTTCATAAATACATACGTTCCAATTCCATTTGAACAATTGTATACACTTGGGAAGCAGGCAAAAGAAAACGTAGATCAAGCATTAAAAGATTATTCAACAGCTTTGGATAAATGGGCTGAATTTCAATCTCCATCCGCTGCTGACACAAAAGCATACTATGATGAAACTTATGGTAGAGCTTTGCCTGTGGCTGAAGAATTGTCTAAAAACTTAGACATGATAAAAACTGCAGAAGGTAGATCTAAGATATATTCAGCAATAAACAATGTAGACAGAGCTAAATTAAGTATGCTTCGTCAAAGTGCTGAAGGTTTAAGAGAGAGACAAAAAGTAAATCAACGTCTAATGCTAGAAGGTAAATATAATCCCTTGTGGCACGATGTTGATTTTACTGGTTATAACACACTTACTTCAGGTATTTATAATGATGTATCTCCACTAGGTTATCAATCAATAAAAGATCTTACAGATAAATATGTAAATAATCTTAAAGATAGCTATTTGGGTAGATCCAATGGTTTTATTCATACTGGTGTAACTGGGGATCAAATTAAAAAAATATTGGATGAAAATAAAAGTGGTATACTATCTACTCCTGAGGCTCAAATGCATATGCAAGTGTACTTAAAACAGAACCCTGGAGCAACCGCTGAAGATGCTGCAAATGCTTTTATGGAAAGAGCATATATAGATAATCAAGAATACATTAGAAATAATATTACAGTAGACCCATATGCAATGCAAGCTTTGAAAGAACAACAAGCTTTAAGAGTTGCAGCTACACGAAAAGGAAAAAATGGTGAACAACCAACTGATTATCCAGATGCTTATACTAAATTGTATAATGACGCAGTAGTTCAAGAAAAGCGTCAAATGCAAAATAATCCAAATCTAACTAGAACAAGATCATTTATAGAAGGTCAAGCATCTATGATACAGACTTTGACAGACGCTGCTAATGCTCTAGAATTAGGTGCTATTACTCCAGAAGAATACAACACTATGTATAAGGCATACCAAGAATCTGCATCAAAGAACTACAGTAATGAAGCTATGGCAAATGCTTATGCAGAGGATGTTAGGGATATGTTTGCTAAACAATCTGATATATTCCCAGCTGTTGGAGTAAAACAAGAAAAGTTACCACTGTACTATGATACTGCGTCCAGGGTGTTGAACGAACTTACTTATCCTACTTCAGGATTAGTTATGAACCGTTACAATAAAATAAAATCTTCTAAAGAAGTAGAAATTAACAGTAATGATGCTATAACTAATGGATTTACTATTCCAGATACTAATGGGTTAATATTGTCCACAGACTTTGTAAACAAAGTAATGAAGGTTCCTTCTATGAAATACACGGTTCAGGACAATTCAAGACTTAATAGAAACTTTGCAGAAGACCTAAAATCTGGAGTATTCCAAGATGTTATAAAGGTGCCTAGAAACAAAATAATGGTAGGTGAATCCAATGGCCAACCACAATTATTTCAAAGGGTTAGTGTTAAGATACCTATTCAGTCTATAAGAAATGCTAACTATGATGTTGACAGTTTTAAAGAAATGGTTAATAAAACTATGGGTTTAACATCTGAAGTTGGTTTAAGTGTTAAGCCAATAAAAGGTGAAAGTGTGGAAGATGCGTGGGGTCACTCTGACACTAGAGGTGGTGCAGCTCTTACTGGAGAATACTTTACATTTGATGCAATGGAACCAATTGATCCACATGGTATGACAAGAATGACTTTTGATCAAGAAGTCAATAAAGAACATGGTGGGTCTAAACTACAAAATGATTTATATGATAGTTCATATAACGAATCATATTCTTCTGATATCGAACTTTATCAAACTATGCTTAATCTGTTACAATAATATATGGAAACATCTATATTAGACAAATACAATGCTGGTTTAATTCCTTCTAAAACCAATGCCACTACTGCCGCTATACGGCAAGTAAATGCACAGCATTCCCCTTTAACAAAAATTAAAACAGGGTACGATCGTGAATTGGAACAAACTCCAATTGATGATTATGAAGAAATGTATCTATTGGACAAAGAAAATCCAGAGGAAACTCTTAAAGATAAGAGCTACTTAAAAGATGCATGGACCACTTTTATGAATAGTAGAGATCAAATCAATCTAATGTCGGAAAGAGCTAAATTAGCTAAGGATATAAATCCCGTATTAGATGATATTGATTATGAATTGAATTTTCTTAGTGATAAGCAAAAGCTTAAAAATCTTGAAAATACTATTCCTACTTTGGATGAGAATTCTGAAGAATACAAAAATGCAATATCTGAATATTTTCAACTTCAAAGAACATTAGCAGATAGACAAGAGCAATACGATAGCATCTTGTCTAAATATGGTGAAAAAGAGGGTGATAACATTGATGCGAGAATTGAATATCTAAGTAATTCTAGAAAATCGTGGGAAGAAGAAAGATCTAAAGTAAATGAAGAAATAAATAATATATATTCTAACTTACGAGATAGATCTGAAAATTATACACCGTCTTCTGAATTTAGAATAAAGGAACAAAGAGCTCAAGATAAACCTTGGTATTCCCCAGATTATTTCTTATACGCTGGTCCAGGTTTAATAGGTTCTTCTATGGCAACTGTTAATGGTTATATTGCAGATGCTTTAGCTACTGGAGCTTTATGGTTAGGTAGACATTATGCTACTACTGGAGCATTGAACGCTGTCCCTGGAATTGGTGCTGCATCTAATTTAATTGGGTGGGGTAGTGCAATTGCAGCTACTGCAGCTAGTGTTGCTGGTAATATATACAGTAGATATAGAGAGTCTCTAGCTCAAGTATATGGTGCGTATAGATCTAGAATTGAAGATAGTTTAAAGGAACAAGGTATTGACATTAAACAATATGCTGAAATTGGTAGAAACCAGTTAAAACAACAAGACCCCAATATAGATGTTTCTAAGATCTCTGATGATGAGATAATAGATAGAGTTATATCTGGAGAGATAACCATAAACGATGCAACTCTAGCAAATGCTAAAAGATCTTTAAAAGATGGATTAGAAAGAGTTTATGATAACAACATGGCATTATCTGCTATGGATGTTGCTCAATCTGCTTTAGTATTTGCACCTCTTGGTAAAGCTATGGGTAAAATAATAACAGCTCCAATTAAAACTGCTTTAAACCCATTGTTAAAAACAGGTACGAAATTAAGCGAAGCTGCAGCAAGTAAATATAACAAACTTATAGACGCTTATACTGGGTTTAATGCTAGACTTGCATACAATTCCCCAGTAAAAAACGCTAGTCTGCAAGCTGCCAAAGCACTTGGTAGATTGGGTTTTTCTGCTACTGGAGAAGCGTTTGAAGAAGCCAATCAAGATGTATTTGATTATGATTATATTTCTGGTAAGTATGATGGAAAGTCTAGCAGTATTTTTCAATCTTTAATGGGCTTAGCTGATGCAAATTACCGTACTGCAAAAATATTATCTGGAATAGATACTGAATCTGAATTAGCAAATGATCCACAATTTTGGAATGATGTAAAAGGGGGATTTGCATTAGGTTTGTACATGGGGGGACCTACAATTGCTTATCACTCTGGACTAAATACTTACAAAGATATGACTGCCAATTCTTTTGTAAGGGACGTGGTTGCTGATCACATTGGTAAAAAAGATGCAATGATCAAAGCTGTGTCATACTCTGAAATGGCAAATAAGAAGTTGAATTATCAACAAAATGTACTTGATGTACTTGAAAATTACAAGTATAATTTACCAGAAGGTATTACTGAACAAGATTTAAATGATGAAATAGCTACTGCAAATAACATTTTCAGTTTATCTAAATCTAAAGTAAACCAAAATATTGGTAAGACTATTGGATACAATCCTGGAACTACTGAATATAATACTTTAATTGGATTGCAACACTTGGCTACAATAGATGCACAAGAAGCACTTGACAATGCCAATCAAGCACAAGAGGCAGACAATGCTTTCTATACTACTTTGGAAAATGATCAAATGTTAAATCATTATTCTCCAGAAGAGAAGCTTACTGCTGTTGCATTAACTAAGTTAAACATTCAAAAGCAAGCATTAGAACAATTAAAAACAGCACTCGAATCTAAGCCAGAAGAAAATCAACAAAAGTTTGGTATAACGAATGAGTCAAATGCTGTTGGTAAATCTATTTCAAAAGAAATACCTAATATATTAAAAGACATAGATGCTAAACTAAATCAATTATCAGAAGGTACTAGATTCAGTTCAAACTTCATAGCCACTCCAAATTTGGTTAACAAAGGTATTGATAGTTATGTCAACACAATGATTGCAAATCATGACCTTTTGGTAGCTGAGCATAAGATGAACGAAATATTCGGCAATACTTTGGAAGATGGCAAACTTATAAACTTCAACAACGCTTCTAATGAATCAAAAAAGAATATAGGTAAAAAGATAAAAGAAAGAATTGATAATTATATAAACAATTCAGATGAAGCATCAAAGATAGTAGAAGAAAATGCAAAGGATGTTGTTGAAGCAGAATCTGCAAAAGAAATGTCTAGAGAAGCAGCTAATCAAAGTGATGATCAACAACCTATTACTAACAACGAAACTCAAGTAGATAATCAAGTAGCTACTGAAGTAGAGCAAGAAAAGGCAACGTCTCCAAAAACTCCTATTATGGATGACAGGGCTACTTCTGACATTGATACTAAAATACCAGTAGTAGAGAAGGAAATAAAAGAAGATGAAGAATTTCCTACTAAAGGATTAGAAGAGTTAAGTAAGGAGTTTGAAGAAACCTTAGCCAAAGTAAAAGAAAAAAAACAAGAAGATACTGAAAGGAAACCTAAACCTGAGCCTAAACCAGTTGTTGAAACTCAAGAAGACGAAGAGGATGAAATAGAATTTGAGCGAGCTGATGAAAAAGCTCTGATAGATCTTGCAAATTCTGAAGCTGTTTCAGACGAGGATGATAAAAAAGTATCTGAAACTTATGAAACTTCTAATCCTGAAGTAACTGAAGAATCTCAAGTAAAATGGGCCCGTAAGAAGATTGCTACAGAATCTAAAATGAACAGAAGAGCAGATATGGACTCTGAGACTAGAGATTTGGATGAATCTTTAGAAATTGAAGAAATGGTACAAGATAAAGTATCTCATACACTGTTCTTTAATCCTGATGCTACAACGCCTATTTATCCTGGTACCAAGCCAGGCAAGGAATTAGCAGAGAGAATAAAAGATCCAAACTTTTTTAATGATAGTTTCTGTGAGTTTGTTATAAATAAAGATTATACAGAAAAGGGGCATAAACCATATAAAGAAAATGATCCTAGTACATATGATTCTGCATCTATAATAATGTTAATTCATCATGGCACTGGCGATTATGCAATGGCTTTGAAAACTCCTTCTGGAGCTAGAACTTTCTTAGCAGCAAAATTAGCTAGCATACCTAAAGAAAGGCTTACAGAAGAGGATATTAATCTTATTAATAATGCTAATGATTTATCTATAGCAGATTTACGTAGATTTAGAAATGCAGTAATTTCTACAATAGAGTCTGCAACAAATGATGAAGCTGTAGTACCTAGCACAATAGTTAGAACTAAAGGAATACCTAATGTTGTTAGAAAAGATGGTAGAGCTGTATTCAGACCAATACACGAAGTAAAAGGCTTACAGATACCAACAGAAATTACTGAGATTACTCCAGAAAATGTAACATTTGGTATAAGTGATGGTATTGTAAAAGATTCCGATATAATAGGAGCCAATGGTGAAATGTTGCCAGGTAAAGGGGGTAGTGGACAATTATTTATTTATCCACCGAAATCTAGTACTTTATCAAATCAAATGTTGCCATTACAATTAACTCTTCAAAGATTTGACAGGAAGCAAGCTGAGTTTTTAGCTGACTTGTTAATCAATTATGGCACTAATCCTAACTCTGAATATAGAGATACAGGAGTTATTGCTGGAGAATTAATTGACTTTATGGTTAGATTTGGAGATGCTACCAAAGTAACCACTGCAGATAAAACATTTGATTGGTTAAAAGAAAAGCAATTGTATATTGATGATAAATCCAATCTAATAGTTGGTGAAAAAACATTCAATATAGGCAATTTATCTACTCAGGATAAAAAAGACATAGTTGAAGCTTTAATGGGATTCCATTGGCGTGTAGCTAGAAAGAATTTCTTCAGCCCAATAAAAGAAGCATTACCTTCTGTATATGATTATTTTAACAATAATTCTGTTGATTTGCTTGATATCATTCCAGGTATATCTCTTACTAAGGATGATTTCGTTTCTTCTACCCCAGTTTATACTATGGGTGTGTTAGAAAAAGCTGGTATAATAAGAAGTGACTTAGATGATCAACTATTTAAAGATTCTTTCGCATATGCTGAAGACATTCAGAAAGTACCAAGAAAGATCAACAATACTGAAATAAAAGAAGCTGCTGAAAATAAAGCTAGTTCATTGCCAAATATTCCTAGTATTCCAGAACCACAGACAAATGTTACTGAAGATGTTACAACTTCTGAAGCCACCACTCAAGATGATTCTTACATAAAGGAAATAACTAATGATGGAGAAATAGATCCTTTGAGTTTGGGAATTGATGAAGATTTTGATGTACCTTTTCGTAAAGTTGCAGGAAATATATCAGAAGTAGTAACTCCAGAAGAAATTCAATGGTTTAGAAATAAATTAGGATTACCAGAAGATTCTTTACATATTGTTGAAGATGCTATTGCACTTGGTGGGAATGAGTATGCTATGGGTCTTGTTAGAAAAGATTCTACTATACTGTGGAAAGGTGCAGAACGTGGTACATTGTATCATGAAGCATTCCATAGAGTATCATTATTAACTATTTCTCCAAAGGAAAGAAAGAAAATTTATGAATTCTATAGAAATAGAACTGGTTTTGTTGGAAGTGATAAACAAGTAGAAGAAGCTTTAGCAGAAGACTTTAGGCAGTATATGCTAAATAAAGTAGATCCTGAATTAAATCTTCTTAAAAGAGCTTGGAAAGCTATTAAGAATTTCATAAGTAAATGGGTTTGGAGAACCGATACTAGTATTGATAATATTTTTAATAGAATCGATTCTGGTTATTACAATAGATCTAAACAAGATTCGGCTGCTGTAAATGAATTTCTTGCTGCATATAAAGGTGCAGGTGCTCCATTTAAAATAAGAAATCACAAATTTAAAAACATTACTAACACACAATTCAAAGAAACTGTAAATTCACTTGTAGGTGCTTTATTTACATTAAATAACATAAGACTACGTGATGATTTGCAAAATCTTAATTATGGAGTGTTAAAAGCTGCATTAAAACCAGATATAACAGCTAAATTAGTTGAAAAAGGAACTATTACTAAGGAACAAGGAGAAGTTAGAGATGAAATCTACAATACGTTCGATACTGTATTTAAACCTGAAATCATAAATAAATTAAACGAGTATCAAATAAGAGCAGTAGATAAACAAGAAAACATTGATGCAGAAATTGATGAAAAAGCAGTTGGTAATAGCGTAGGAGATCAAATGGCTAACTACATTCAAGAACAACTGTCTGTTTCAGTTAAAGATAATGCTCTTGCATCTATAAAAATTTTCATTGCGACAATGCCTAGAACAGAATTTGTAATGAAACAAAAAACAAATCCTGATGGCACTGTAACCCAAGTACAGGGTGTTGCTGCAATAAAGAGCCCTGTTACAGGTTTACCTCTAATGGTAGATTTTGATAAATCTTGGAATACTATTATTAATGAGATCCACTCTGAAAACACATTCAAAGGGATGATGGACAAGAGTGCAAAACTTGCTAAAGTAGCACCGTTATTTAAAACTCTGTATAACGAGTTATACAAGGTTACAAACGAATACGTGCAGAAGAAAGGTATTCAAGAGGATGAAGCTCAAAAAATAGCAAGAGAGAACTTACAAACTCAGTTTAGAAATACGTTCCGTAAAGCTAGACATAAGTTAGTTGGTATTTTATCAGAAAAAGTTGAAGATGAGAATGGTAATGAACAAACTAACTTATATGTTAAAGATGAAAATGCAAATAAGGTATCTAAAAACATATTAGAAGGTTGGAACTATAGTTTAATAACAAATGGAAGCGTATTAGACACTTCTGATAACTTATTCAAAGCAAAAGTTAGTGAATCTGAAGAATTCATAGCTAGAGAAATCAACAATGAGTTTAATAAAATAATAAAGGTTGTAGAGAAATATAAAACTACACCTAACAAAAAATTAGTAAATGGTCAAACTTACAAAGAATATGTACCAGAAAAGTTAATTACTATTAAGAACAAGATAGTTGATTTACTCAATAAAGTTGGAGTAGAAATTGATTTAGAGTCACTAAATTCTTTCCTTACTAAGGAATATTACAATTCAGATCCTACTGAAGCATTAGTTTCAATGTTATCAGATAGATCCAATAAGAGTATATACTTCTTCTTTAATTCCAAAGTAAAGGACTTGGCAAAAATTCAAGAAAGTGGTGTAATTCCTGGTCAATACAATAGAAGTATTACAAAATACTATGCTGATTCTAAATTCTTAGGAAGACTTGCTGAGACATATGCAATGTTGCATCCTTCTTCTGATGAATTATCAGTATTAGCTACTGATGGTAAATTGTTATATCCTATATCAGAACACAATTATTTGTCTGATATGGTTCAAAGATTGGATAATGATCCAGTAACGGTAGAAGCACTTACCAAAGTGTTATACAATACTGGTAATAATGACAATCCTAATTATTTCAAGGGTTCTGTATTGTTAACAAATTTGTATAATAATGCGGATACTAAAGGTAAAATAGGGTTTGAAACACTTGTATACTTTAAGGAACAAGGTAGTGCAGATAAAGGACGTAAGTATACAGAAATATCCCCTCTTGAAGACTATATTGCTAAAATGACATTTACCAGAGCAGGTAGAATTATCTTACCTACTATGGGTGATTCTCAAACATATAATACATTGTATGGTACTGCAATAAATAACTTCAAGAATCCATTTGATGTAAGCAATGGTGAAATAAAGTTCGATGCTCAAATTCTTAAAAGATTTATCAATTACTTTGAAACTGAATTAGATACCATTGAATTTAATTACAAGAATGAGAAGAATTTGACTGAAGAACAAAAAATAAAGAACTATGACACTGGAAACAGAAACGGTTATAGATTCAGATATTTCAACGGATTCTTTAAATTGAAAGAAAGACCTACATTAAATGGTATTGAATTTGAAAAAGATTTTTCAAACTTTAACGAAGCATTAGACCTAGCAGAAGATCTTGGTGGTAATGAATATGGAACTTCTATTATTTCTCAAATAAGAAATAATTGGAATAAGTTCAGTAATGCTGAGAAAGCAAATCTGATGAATAACTATCTATGGGATGCATTTAAAGATGAGTTAAATTATGCACAAGAATTAGGTATAATTAAATGGGATGGTAATAAAATAGCTAGTGTAACGAGTTTAGCATTACCACAGAAGGCATTAGAAGAAGCATCATCACATTATAAAAAATCTGCAACAGTTTCTAATTATAGCGAAAATCTTGGTGCTGCTGAAATGATTGGTAATTATTTTGCTAATACCATTTCTTCAGTAATTGAATTTGAGAAACTTTTTATAAAAGATCCAGCCTACTACAAAAATCCTGTAGATAAAATTAAACGTTTACGTGAGGTATTATCCACTGGTGTTACTCCAAGAATAGACTACGAAGAAGGAAATACAATGGCAGATCTCACTGAAGTGAACGTAGGTACACTATCAGATAATGTTATCGTAAGTAGACAAGCTGATCAAATTGCAGAGTATGCTAAAAGATCTGCGGCTATACGCTTGCTTCAGGAAATGCACAATATGACATTAGATGAGGCAATTAGAACTTACGATAGTTCTGAAGCTTTACCTCAGGATGTAGAAGATGCAGCTAATCTTATAGTAAGAGATAAATTTAATGGTTATCTTAATCCAAAAGGTAAAGTAAATCAAACTGATGCCACAGTACTAATATCTCCAGAGTTTTATAAAGAACTAGTACGTAGAGTAGATGGATGGACACCACAAGTAGCAAAAGCATTTGATTTACTTAATGATCCAAATGCAGATCTTGAAGCAGATATGGATACGTATGCAGAAGCATTGGCGGTTACATTGAAACCTTTGAAATTCATGTATTTTGGTGATCATTACGATGTAGGTGCTAAAAGGGATATACCAATATTTGATAAGATGGCTATGTTCCCTGTGCATCGTATTTTCTCTACTGGGGATATGGGTAAAGTATTGGAAGTTATGCAATCACGTAATATCCATATGCTTGCTTTTGATTCCGCAGTAAAAGTAGGACAAAGGGCTAAAGAGGTTAAATCAAGAATTTATAAAGATAAGACTAATAAAGAAATAGACATGGACAGTTTAATGTCAATGCCTACTCATAAACAGTCTTTAACTAACTTTAGACGTCAGTTAATTACTGATCCTCATCATGCAGAAAGACAGATGTTTGTATCTCAAGCACAAAAAGCTGCTATGGGTAATATCAGAAGTGCATGGAAATATACCACACCAGATGGTAAAGTGTACAGTGGTGATGAATTAATTAACAATTTTAATGGCGCTCATAATGCTATTACTGAGGCTGGTAGAAAAGAGATAGAAAGAGATTTTGGTATTACTCCAGATAAACCCCAAGTAAGTGTACAAAGGTTTGCTGAAATTATGCAACGCAAAGCTCTAAGTTCAAACATGAATGACAATGTTATTAATGGTTTGGATGTCGAAAATGGTGAAACTGTTGCACCAATTTCTGGTTTATCTGATAACTCTTGGATAGAAAGCGGTCTTATATCAATGTTGAATAAATCAATTGTTGATACCAACTTACCTGGTGGTATGTTTATTCAAATGTCTTCGATATTGTACAATAGAATTGCTGTAACTTCAGATGTACAAAATGAAAGAAAGTTAAGATTCGCAAATACCGATGGTACTATGGATTGTGTTATTTCAATCAACTTATTGAAACACATAATTCCAGATTATGACAAAAAGACTTTTAGTGAAGCTAAGAAGTGGTTAATAGATCATGGTATAGTTGGTCCAAATTCTAAGGCTATTGCAATGGGTTATCGTATTCCTGCTCAAGGCCAAGCGTCAACTGCAGCTCTTAAAGTAGTAGATTTGTATCCTGAGCAAATTGGTGATACTATCACATTACCTGATGAATTTACATCTCTTACTGGTTCTGACTTCGATATTGATAAATTGTTCGTTGCTAGATATAACTATGATAAAAACGGTAATAGAATCAAATTTGAGACTAAAGAAGATTACACTAACAGACTCAGAGAAGCTGGCTTAGATGATGAAACCATAGTTCGTAAAGTCTACGAAAGATATAATGGTAAAACTGATTTTGAAGCTAATTCAAAGGAAGCAAATGAAAATATGCTTCTTGATATGTATATATCAGTTATTTCTAACCCACTGAACTTTGCAGAAGCTAGACAACCACTAGATACAGTAACCGATTACTTAAAAGATACTATTCTTAAAGAAGTAGATACAATAACTGGTCAAGGTAAACGTACAAGCAAATCCCAACTGTATTATGCCACTCCAGCATTCCAGAGTAGAACTAAGGCAGAGTTGAATGGTGGTAAATTTGGTATTGGTCCATTTGCATTAGCAAATGCTCATCAAGTTCTTACTCAATTGGTCAAATTAAGATTTAAACCAAATAAAATTTTAAGAGACTATGGTATAAGTAATTTGTACGGTATCCAGAGTAATGATAGAAATAAGATCAATATCCTTGACTGGTTATCAGCATTAATCAATGCTCATGTGGACGTTGCAAAAGATCCATACATCATTCGATTGAATGTAAGGAAGTTAACATTTAATATGACTAACTTCTTGATTAGATCTGGTAAAGGCGAAAGTACATTTTATTTCTTGCCTCAACAGATATTAAAAGACTTTGCAATAGAATATGACAAATACTCTGGCTTTTATAATGTAGATACACAAAACAAAAATCCTGAAAGTCTAGCATATAGAACTATTTGGAATACATATTTTGAGAAAGCAAAATCTTTATCTAAAGGTAAATATGATCAGCTTTTAGACTTTTTGAATGATAAAGGTGTAGGTGTTAAACAAAGAGAAAAGATGTTTGATGTCAATTACTTGAAAAAGCAGTTGAAAAAAGAAGAAACATTTGATTGGTACTACAATCAGTTGCTTATTATGAAGACTTATCAAGAACTTGATCCGTTCTCAAGATCTTTGTCTGAATTAACTACATTATCTCAAATTGATACTAAGCGCTTTGGTAATAATTTTGGTTTACAAAGTGCATTCTTGGATAAATGGAAACAATTCATGGTAGAGCAACAAGTATTTGAAGATCCTATAAAGGTATTCTCAAATACATTCTTAGGTAAGAAAATGCAAGATGCATTAATATTCCCTAGAATTGCCTTCCAAAACACAATGATTAGACTTACTCCAGAATTTGAAAACTTAAGAACATTAATAGAATTCTATACTAAGGGTTATGCAATTAGTGATGATACGTACATTAATAATATTACCAGAAGTATGGAAGCTACGTATAAAGCTGGTTTCTTTAATAAGTATTTAGCTGAAAATGGAATAAAGCTCAGTAGTTTGTTAGGTGGTCCAAATAGTATCTCTAAGAGATTGGATAGAATTAAATCTGATGTAAGAAGTGGCAAATATCCAGATTTATTAAGTAGTGATGGTTCATTTGAAAATGTACTTATTAATAACATCTTTAGTAGACCAAAGGAAGATACAACTGAATTAAATGGTCCTGATTTTATTGCTTACAAACCAAACAAGAGTGGTGATAATAACTTGGAAAATGAGATCATTAGAGCTTGGGAGGAATTGTGGGATAGTGATTATCAGGAAATAAGAGATTTTGCAAAAGATCTTGCATTGTATGCTTTCTATACTTCTGGTGATGCATTTGGTAAGAATAATATCTTTAGATATGTACCTAATTCAATCAGAGAGGAAATAGGTTATTTTGATTACATTAGAGATTTAGAACGAAATCCTGATGATGCGGTTAAAGATATTAAAGTATTCCAAGTAATAAAAGACTTGTGGTGGAACGACCACGTAGTTCCTACTATTGATTATTACGTATTAGATTCTAGTAGAGAAACTATTGAAGAAGAAGGTAGACCTGTATACAGGGCGTTACCTCACGAAGATAGTGGTTTTACTGTAGTAAACAAGAAAGGAGTAGAAGTACAAATTCCTGGCATCATATATGATAAAAAGTCTCAATCTATAATTTCATTCAATCAAAATGGTCAACCTATATTTCCACCATTTAAAAAAGTAAAATTAGATAGAAACAATGATCCTAGAACTACGTTCCTGTATGAGTACATAGGCATTAATGAAGATGATGCTCCAGTGTACAGATTGATTAACAAGAAAGGAATGAGTTATAGAGGAAACATATTGATTGAAAATGGTAGAAATAGATCTGTTCTTAAATACAACAATGTTGTACCAAAGGGTTATGAGATTATGCCAGAAGAACCAATAACTTGGGTTACTGATCTTACTCCGGTAAAAGCTAGCTTACAAGCAAAGGCATTTAATCAAGCTGGTGAATTTAACACAGACATGTTTGCTAATATACAGCAAACGGTTAAAACTCAACAAGCAACTGAACCATTATCTTATCAAGAATGGGTTAAAGACTATCAAACTCAAAAAGATGAAGCTGATGCAGAAGCGGCATATCAACAATATCTGGATAACTTTGAGTATAATAAACCACAAATTGGTGAACAGCCTCCAATACAACTGAATGCATCTACAAACCTTGCAGAGGCATGGTCTCAAAAAGAAGGTTGGTCTACAGAATATTTTAATTCCAAAGTATTACCAAGAATAAATGAAGCATGGCAAATTGAATATGAGTTGGCTCCTGATCAATCGGTTCCAGCTAAATTCAAAGGTAATATGACATTTGATTATGGAGAACATGGCAGACCAGGATTAAAATCTAAATCAACTATAGAAGCAGTTAGAAATGGAGAAAGAACAGCAACTACAAGATATGAATCACAAGGACACCTAGATTATTGGAAACAAGCTCAAGTAGGTGATGTTATTGAATGGAAACGTGGAAATGAATCTGTAAAAGTTTTAGTTACTAAACCTTTGACTAAATTAAGAACTTCTGATGCTATTCAACAAGATCTATTTGCATCTGAACAACCTTCAGAAACAATTAATATATATGCTGGTACTGGTGAAAATGCAGACTTAAGTAATTTCGCAATTAGACCTTTTACTATATCTGGTGATAAACCAGAATCTTCTATACGCATTGGTGGTAATTTTCAAACAGTAGAAGGAGCATTTCAAGCTCAAAAATTAGTATTTTCTTCTATGTCAGATGACGAAAAAGAAGCAGTTAAGAAACGACTAGAAACTGCTTCAGGTAGTCAAGCAAAATCTATTGGTAGAAAAATTAAAGATTTAAATACAGTTTCTTGGGATAAAGCATCCAGTGATATTATGAAAGATTTATTGTTAGAATCTTTCAGTCAAAATCCAGAAGCTTTAAATAAATTATTATCCACAGGTGATGCAACTCTTACTCATACTCAAGATAAAGGTAAATGGGGTACAGAATTCCCAAAAATTTTGATGGAAGTAAGAGAGTTATTAAGGAACCGATCAAACATCAAACAACCAGCAATTACTGATACTACTAAGGAATTCCTAGATTATGCTAATCAATTTGGTTTTACTGATGAAGCTGCTTTACTTGCAAAGGATTTACCAAAAGCATCCGAAGAGGCTAAGAAAGTAGAAGAAGAGTATGTATTTACATTTAATGACGGGTTTAAGATCAATTTACCATTCTCATTAAATGATCAACAGAAATCAGCTTTATATGAACTAGAGAAGTTCATTGAAGACTATGGAACTGAAATTACTTTATCTGGTTATGCTGGTACAGGTAAATCTACTATCATTGGTATATTTAGTAAGTGGTTAGATCACAGAATTGGTAGAGGCAACATTGTATATACTGCTCCTATTCATAGAGCAAATGTTATAACTAAACAAAACAATCCTAATGCTAATGTATATACGCTTTCTGCTCTATTTGGGTTTACTCCAGATACAGATGAAGCAATGGAACGTGAATCATTGGATTTAAGAGAACTAGAGTTTAGAGCTAAGAATCAAGTGAAATATGAACCAGGTCAATTAATTATTATTGATGAAGCTTCAATGGTGCAAGACGGTTTGTATGAATACATTCAGAAAATCGTAGCTAAAGATGGTGTTAGTGTGATATATGTTGGGGATTCTGCACAATTAAGACCTGTAAAATCAGATTATATTTCTAAAGTATTTACATCTGATGGAGTACCTCAAATAACTTTAACCAAAGTAGAAAGAACGGGTGATAATCCTATTTTAAAAGAAGCCACCAGACTTAGACGAGGTGAAGGATTGAGTTACCAAACTGATATAAATGATAAAGGTCAAGGGGTGTTGTATACTTCTAATGATACAGTTATAAATGAAAACTTAAAACAAATTATATCTTCTGAAGAGTTTAATGCTGATCCTTTGCATTTTAGAGTTATTACTGCTACAAATGCTGCAGCAGCTACATATAATTCAAAGATTAGATCTTTAAGATACGGAAAATTTGCTAAGCCCTTTGTAAAAGGCGACATTCTAATGGGGTACTCAAACAAACTTAGAAAACCAGATGGGTCTTATAGATTAATAAATTCTATGGATTATATAGTACAGAATGTTAGAGATACTACTGTCAAGTTTAAAACTGATAAAGGTGATATAGAATTTAAAGCATTCAAATTATCAATCAGACCTACTGGCAGTACTATTATGGATGACTTCCAGATTACTGTAATTGATAAAAATGAACCAGATTCTAAGCTATTTGAAATAGTAGAATATAAAGACAGATTGTGGAGAATGGCTAAAGAAGCTAAACAGAATAAGCAAATATCTAAATATAGAGATTTGGTTCAAATGGCGTTTAACATTGATAATGAATTAAACATTACCAAGAATTTAGAAGACAATCAAGGCAGGTTAAAAATTAGAAAAGCAATTGATTATGGATATGCACAAACTGTTTGGAAATCACAAGGTAGTACGTACAGTAAAGTTTTAATGCTCTCCAATGAAATTGATACGTTTGGTTATGGTAAAGATGTAATGCAGTTAAGAAACGAGTTGAGATATGTAGCTGTGTCACGTGCTAAAAACTTTGTTATAATAAATTCAGAAGCAGAGAATAAGAAGAAAGTTTCTATGCGAAATGAAATAGCTGAAGAGGATTTGTTAGATGATATAGAATTTGAACCAGCTACAGAAGAACAAGCAATAAAAGCATCTTTACAGGATTCAATTGATGAGTTAACAGCAAATGGTAAACAACGTAGAAAAGAATGTGAATAATTATGCAGTGTTTAAATATTAAAAATAAAGAGGTTGCAGCTTTACTCAAGGAATATACAAAGATATTGGGTAATGAAAACGCTGCATATTATGTATTATCAGAAAATAATGGTTATGGTTTAGATAAGGCTCCCAATGGGGAGCCATCTAAGCTATTTTCAGATTTAGTTAACCATTTTAATGGTAATAAGAAAGAAGCTATACGAACAAAGTCATTAATATATTCTGCACAATTTAGACAGATAAGAAACATTGTATTAAATAATGATGGGGAAGTATCTATAGATGTATTATTAAATAATTCAGATAAAATAAATAACCCATCATACGTTCCAAAAAAAATACATGAAACATATAATAAACTTATTCAAGCCTTGACAAGGCGAATAAAAGACATTCAATATGCTAAATATAGTGACAGTAAGAAAGTAGATGAATTAAGAGCATTGGAATTTAAATTAAACCAGTTGGAAAACGATCAAGCTACTTTCGAATTTGTGGACTATATGGCAAGTGATGTAATATCTGCATTAAATGAAGTAAAGGCTTTACAAACCAAAGTAAATGAAAACCAAAAGTACAATAACCCGCTAGATATAACTTCTGCAGAATTAGATATGATAAAGAAAGGTTATATTGGTTTTTATGGCAACATTGCTACTAATATCCAGAACATGTTGGATGATGAATCTACGTTTGACTATTTAAATGATCCTCAATTAGTTGAGGATACAAAACAAAACTTAAAAAGGACTGTAGGTGACTACTATGAATTAGTAAGAAACTATAACAATTTAGCAGACATTGTTGCTAAAGATAATTTTATTAGAGAAGCAACCAAAGCCGGTTCATTTACTATAGATCATCTTAAAAAAATATTAGATGAAGGTGATGTGGATATAAATCTATGGGATCAGTGGGCAGGTAATACACAATATTCTAATAGTGAGTTAGTACGTATAATTCTTAACAAGATAGTTAATACTAAAAATAATGTTGCTGAAAAAGAACTAGAAGTAGGTAAAGAGCTTGTAGAAATACTATCACATGTAAATAAATCTAAGTTAGCTTATATGCATGAAAAAAATAAAGATGGTCATAAAACAGGCTTTATAACAAGAGACTTAAATTACGGTCAACACTATCAAGATTACTTGGAACATCAAAAAAAGTTAGCCGAAAAGTTAGGATTTGGAGATAAAGATATTGCTGAAGTGCCTGGTTTATTGAATCCAGAGCAACTAAAGAAATGGAATAAAGCAAATAATGATTGGGAAGCTAAGCATACAATTCGTAAGTTTACTCCAGAGTATTACGAGCTAACTAACAGTCTTAGTGAAGAAGCAAGATCTCGTAGAGATTCCATAAATATGGAAATAAACCTATTGTTAAGTACTACCGTTGATAAGAACGGAGATTACCACAGAGAAGATTTATCCGATGAAGATTATCTAAAATTACAAGAGTTAGAAACTAGACGTAGAAATTTAGCTAATCCATATTATCCAGATGGTTCAGTAAAAGTTGGATTAGATAAAGAAATAGCAATAGAAATGAGAGAGTATAATGAAAAATTAAGAGAGAAATTACATTATACTCCAAATATGGAAAAGTTTAATAAAGCTCTACAAAAGGCAAAGAAGAATTTAAGTCCAGAGAAATTTGCTAAGTGGGAACAACGCAATACAGTTGATCAAATAATTGAAGAATTCTGGGACGATATTAAAACTCTTTCATCAAACGCAAATAAATCTGATGATCAAATACTATATGAAACGGCTAGAAAGAACATGTTAAGACTTTACACCAGAGAAGATGGTAAAGTAGATGTTGATAGCATGCCTGACCAAGTAAAGTCGTGGATTAATACTTATGATGAATTGATTTCTGAGGAAAGTTTGAAAACTCGTGATAAATCAAAGAAATCCAAAGTAATGGACATAGCTGAATGGGAAGTAAACCCTAGATTCTATGAAGAATTAGAAAGAGTTGAAAAATTAGGTCAAGCTGAATATAATGCGTGGGTTTCTA
>OIEG01000100.1_pt1 | contig 36769 bp, 36 predicted proteins | sample 1581751 | NCBI WGS metagenome assembly OIEG01 (sample SAMN01760950, study PRJEB22395) | human gut metagenome | reverse complement strand
AATTTCTTTTTAAAAGAAGAAGTCAATGATTTAGCTCATTATTTTAATCAAAAAGACTTTTATCCTATTGTCTATGCTTTTATAAATAAACAAGAAAAATTTAGTTATATTCCTGGTAAATCAACCAAACAACAACTAGATTTTATAAGTACACGTAATGATAAAAGAAAAAATCCAACTGAAAATGATCTCTATCAAGGAGATGTTTTCTATGTTTCATGTATTGCTTCAAAAAAACAGCTAGAAAGTTTTTATCATGATTTAAAAGACCGTTATCAATGCTTATTTTCTAAAGATATCTATAGTCAAGATTGGTGGCTTGAAATCTTACCACAAAAAGCGACAAAAGCGCATGCTATTTTACAATTAAAAGACTATCTAAAATGTGAGAAAGTCGTTGTTTTTGGAGATGGGTTGAATGATCTATCAATGTTTGAAATAGCCAATGAGAGCTATGCAGTAGAAAATGCCTGTAAAGAACTCAAAGAAAAGGCAACAGGCGTTATTGGTCGTCATGATCAAGATGCGGTGGCGCATTGGTTAGAAAAGAATTATAAGGGTTAAGATGAAAGATTTATATTATATTTTAATGTACAATAATTTAGGTAATACAAAGGAATGCAAAACACTTATTAAACATGGGTTCATTCAAGTTAATGGTGTTGTTGAAACGAATTGTAAAAGAAAGATCCAAGAAGAGGATGTTCTTATTTATCAAGGAAAAAAGCTCAAGAGTCAACCATTTCACTATCTTATGCTCAATAAACCAAAAGGATATCTTTGTGCCAATAAAGATGAAAAAGAAAAATGTGTTGTTGATTTAATTGATTATTTAGATTGTTTTTGTTTAGGAAGATTAGATCGTGATACGACAGGACTTTTGATTCTTACCAATGATAAAAGTTTAAAGAAGCTTTTATTACCACAAAATCATGTAAAGAAAACCTATCTTGTTGAAACAAAAGAAAAGCTAAAAAAAGTAGATCAAGAAGTTTTTAAAAGGGGAATCATCATTGATCAAAGTATTCAATGCTTACCGGCTAAACTTGAAATTTTAGATGATTTTCATGGCTATGTAACACTTGAAGAAGGAAAATATCATCAAATCAAAAAGATGTTTTTATCATTAAAGAATGAAGTTGTTTCTTTAAAAAGAATTTCTTTTGATGAAATCTATTTAGATGAAGACTTATTGGAAGGTATGTCACGTCCTTTAAATAAAGAAGAAAGAAATAAGCTCATAAAAAAAGCGACTCAATGTTGAGTCGCTTAAACTTTTTCTGTCATTGAAATAACAATAACAGCTCCTACAATAGATAGAACTACTCCAGCAAGTAAAACATGTCCAACACCTAAAGCATCAAGCATAATTCCACCTGCAAAGTTTGCAAATACTCCTGACAATGTCATTGAAGTTGTAACAAGTGATTGTCCTTTAACACGATCAGCAACAGCAATTTTCTTATTAACATAATAAACAGAAGCTGGAACAAATAAAGCATAGGCAAACATTTGACATACTTGAGCAAGATAAATCATGATCATGTTTGTTGCAAAATATGTAAGTGCATGTTTTACGACAAACATTAAAATGGAAAATTTAATAAGTGTACCACAATTAATTTTTTCAGACATCTTTGTAAAGAAAGCCATTGTTGGAAGTTCCAACATTGCTGCAACGAAAACTGCATTTCCCATATCAGCACTTGTCCCACCAATATTAGTAATAATTTGAATAAAGAAGTTATTGATGATTGTATGAGCAAAATAGACAAGTACAAAACCAACTAAAAATAAAATAAATTTTTTATATTTCATACAGAATTTACCAAAAGAAAGTTGTTCTGTTACTTCTTGTTTTGTATCTTCTTTGGTAATTTCTTTTTCATAACCTTTTGGTAAAACAAACATTTTAACAACAACAAATAATAAAGCTGTAAAAATAACATAGAATAGAGGTAATATACCTGGTGAAAAACTTTCAACAACATGTCCTAAAACAAGAGAAGCAATGGCATAAGCTACAGAACCCAATCCACGAGCAAGACCATAGTTAATTTCAATACCATGTTGTTCAAAAACAAAGGCAAGTGAATTCATCAATGGCATGATTGATGACATGATTGAAAAAATAGTCACTACTAAAAATAAAACAAATAAAGCACTTCCGGGAATTAAATAAAGAATTGCGGATAAAGCAATGACTAACAATACAATTGGGGCAATGATATTCCGCATTTCAATATTTTTATGATTGTCTGCAAAAGAAGCAAGCATTGGTTGTAATAAAACAGCGATAATACTTGAAAGAGCAAGAGCAATACCAATTTGTGAGTTTGTACATCCTTTATCTAATAAAAAGACAGAAGCATAACCCATCATTGATGCAAAAGCAGCAAAGTAGAAAATTTGGCTACCAGCATACTTCAAGTTTAAACTACGATTTTTTTTCATAAACATTTCCTTCCTTAAATAATAATCATATTGTATGTCTAAATATGAATAGCTTATCTATATTTTATCATAAAAGCAATGAATGTAAGCGTTTTTTTGTATTATGAAAAAAAGAAGAATATTTTGACTTACTTCGAAAGAAAATTATAATAAAAAGTGGTGATATGATGAAAGAAATAATAATGATTACAGGTGCAAGTTCTGGAATGGGAAGAGAATTTGCCATGCAAATTGAAAAGAAGTATCAAGTAGATGAAATATGGGTGATTGCTAGAAGAAAAGAAAGATTGGAAAATTTAAAGGAAAGACTACAAACAAAGGTAAGAATTTTTGCTTTAGATTTAACGCAAAAAGAATCCTTTGAAATTATTCAAGAAGCTTTATTTCAAGAAAAACCTAGAGTAAAAGCCTTGATTAATTGTTCAGGCTATGGAAAATTAAATCATTATGAAAATATGTCGATTGAAGTCATTGAAAATATGATGAATTTAAATATGCTGGCAGTTGTTAAAATGGTCAATAGTGTTTTACCTTATATGCATAAAAAAAGCTCTATTGTTAATCTTGCTTCATGTAGTGGTTATATGCCGATTCCTTACTTAAATATTTATGCTTCTACCAAAGCTTTTGTCTTAAGCTATTCAAGAGCTTTAAATGAAGAATTAAAATATCGACAAATTCATGTTTTAGCTATATGTCCTTATTGGGTAGAAACAGAGTTTTTTGATCGTGCTGTTGTAAAAGACAAAAAACCTGTTGTGATTCGCTATGGAAAGGTTTATAAAGCGAAAGATGTTATTAAAAAAGCGATTAAGGATATGGAAAGTTCTAAGGATGTTTCTTTATATGGAACAATCAATCGAATACAAATCTTAGGAATGAAGGTTTTGCCACATCGTTTAGTTAAGAAAATTTGGATGATTTATCAAGATTTAGATGGAACAAAAGAAATAAGATAAATTGTATTTAATTAAAAAATCTTTAAAATTAGAGAATTTTTTATTAAAGTATGATAAGATACAAGTAATAATGAATATGAAGAGGTATGTGTGATGAAAAAATTTATTAGAGAAAATATTGATCATCAACCAATTGTTGATAATGTTTTTAAGATTGTAAATCTAGCAAATGATGCAATTGCTAAAAAAGGAAAAGAAAATATTATCAATGCGACAATTGGTTCATTATATGATGAAGATGGAAATTTAGTTGCATTAGATACCGTATTTAATACGTATAACAGTTTAGATAATAGAACAAAAGCAAAATATGCTTCTAGTTTTAGTGGGAATCCAAACTTTAGAAAACAAGTTTATAATTGGGTCGTACAAGATACAAAACTTGATTTATGCCATAGTGTTATTGGAACACCTGGAGGATCAGGAGCAGTAAGTTCAACCATTTTAAATGTGTTAGATGAAGGGCAAACTTTAATTATTCCTCATATTGCATGGGGTAACTATAAATCAATGGCAACGATTGCTAATTGTAAAGTACAAGCCTATCAAATGTTTGATGGAGATGCATTCAATATTACAAGCTTTAAAGAAACTTGTCGTGAAGTAATGGCAAGACAAGGTAAAGTTTTAGCGATTATCAATGATCCATGTCATAACCCAACAGGATATTCTATGACAGTTGAAGAATGGAATCAAGTGATTGATTTTTGTAATGAATTATCAAATGAAGGACCTGTTATTATCTTAGATGATATTGCTTATATTGACTATTCTTATAACTTAGAAAGATCAAGAGATTATATGAATGCATTTAATCGTATGAATGATCAAGTGATGATTGTTGTAGCGTTCTCTTGTTCTAAAACACTTACATCTTATGGTTTAAGATGTGGGGGTGCTGTTATTTTAGCAAGAAATCAAGACGATGTTCGAGCACTTGAAATCTTAATGGAAAAACATGCAAGAGCTTCTTGGTCAAATATTCCTAATGCAGCAATGGAAAACTTTGTTAAAGTTACAACTGAACATAAAGATGAATTTAACGAAGAAAAAGGAAAATATGTTGATTTATTAAGAAAGAGATATGAAATCTTTACAAGTGAAGCTAATCAATGTGGTTTAGTTTATTATCCATATAAAGAAGGTTTCTTTGTTACTTTAAAAGTAGAAGATGATGATTTATTAACACGATTCCATGAAGCAATGCTTGCTCAAGATATTTATACAATTAAAGTCAATAAAGGTATTCGTGTTGCTTTATGTTCTTTATCAGTAGAAAAATGCCAAGGACTTGCCTTTAAAATGAAAGAAATTTTAGATAGTTTAAAATAATCGGGGAAACCGGTTATTTTTTATGGAAAGAAGAAAGTATTTATTTAAAGGCAGAGTTCAAGGTGTTGGTTTTCGTTTTCGTTGCTTTTCTATCGCAAATGAATTAAAATTAACAGGGTTTGTAAAAAATGAATATGATGGTTCGGTTTCTATGGAAGTTCAAGGAGAAGGAATGCAAATAGAAAGAATGATTGAAAAGCTCTATCAACAACCATTTATTGAAATAGAACAAATCCATTATCATTTATTAAATATAAAAGAGTATGAAAAATCTTTTGAAATACGATACTAAGGAGGAACTATGAAAACAATTGCTATTGTAGCAACAGGTGGTACAATTGCTGGTACTGGGAAAAAAGGGAAAACTGCAGCATATCATGCAGGAGAAATTGATATTGATTCAATTATTGAAACAATTCCAGAAATCAATGAAGTGGCGCATATTAAAGAATATCAATTAATGAATATAGATAGTAATGAAATGACTCATGAAAAATGGTTGATCTTAAAAAATAATATTGAAGAAATTTTGTCGGATGATACGATTGATGGTGCGGTTGTTACTCATGGAACAGATACTTTAGATGAAACAGCTTATTTTTTAACTTTAACATTAAATACACCAAAACCTGTTGTTTTAACAGGGGCAATGCGTCCAGCAACAGCAACGAGTGCAGATGGTCCATTTAATCTTTATCAAGCTATTTGTTTAGCTTGTCATGGAGAATCTTATAACCGTGGGGTTCTTGCTTTATTTTCTAATACAATTTATTCAGGAAGAGATATTGAAAAAGTTAATAATTTTAAAATTGATGCCTTTGATCAAAGATCTCTTGGATGTTTAGGATATATGCAAGATCAAGAAGTCTATTTCTATACACAAACAAGTAAGATTCATACGGTAAAATCACGTTTTAACAAACGTATTGATTCTATTAAAAGTGTAGCGATTGCTTTTTATTACAGTGGTGCGGATGCTAAAATCTTATATGATCTTGCAAGTGATCATGAAGGAATTGTTATTGCAGGGTCAGGAAGTGGAAATTATAGCCAAGCTTGGTTAAAAGCAATCGAAGAACTTTCTGAAAAGGGTACAATTTTTGTACGTTCTTCACGTATTTCACAAGGAATTGTTTTTGATGATGAAATCTTTGATCCACATCATTTATGTATTTCATCAAATACCTTATCGCCACAAAAAGCGAGAGTTTTATTAATGCTTGCTTTAACACAAACACATGATCGTGATGAAATAAGAGAAATCTTTTTACAATATTAGAAGGAGAAATCCTTCTTTTTTAAAACACGTATGAAAAGAAGATAGATTTATGATACACTCTACTTGCAATAGAAATCTATTAATTGGGCTGGTCGTAAGACCCGGATCCCTCAATTTGCGGGTAAGACACCCGCTTTTTTTAGAAAAGATTAAATTTTGAGAGGCATAAGTACAAAAATAATTTCAATGAAAAATATAAGAAGGAGAAAGAGTATGAAATTATATTATCCTGCCATTTTCTTAAAAGAAGATGATGGAAGATAATGAAGAGATTCCAAGAGCTTATTTTGAAAATATCGATATAAAAGAAACTGTTGTAAAGATTGAATTAAATTTAACTGGATTAGATGACAATAAAAAAGAGTAATGAATCAGTAAAAACTGAATCATTACTCTTTTACGTATACAGCGAAGTTTTTATCCTCACAATAAAAATCACCGTAACCATCTTCATTAATAAGAACTCTTTGATAGCCATTAAAGACATTGACATAATAACAATGACTATATTCTTTACCAACATACATTGATTTAATTCCACCAGTTGAATTCGTCATAATAATTGCCATTGCTTTTGTTTGAGTACATCTTACCCAACCAATTAAATGAGGATGATCAAAATAATCTTCTTGATTTCCGTCGTTATATTGTTTTCTTAAAGAAAGGAGCTGTTGAAGCATTTCTTTTTTTGAAGAAACATTTTCATAATCAATACCTTCTAAATCACCATAGAAAACACAAGGATAACCCTCTTTTCTTAAAAGAGTTAAACAATAAGCATGTCCTTTAAACCAATCAGGAATGAAAGAAGCTAATGATTGACTTGGTTCCGTATCATGATTATCGACAAAAGTAACTGCATTTGAAGGATACATGGAAACAAGCGTTTGATCAAAAATATGAGAAAAATCGTAATTTTCATTATGACTTGCATCATAAAAATGATAGTGAAGAGGAACATCAAATAAAGACATTTCAAAATTGACTTCTTTTAAATACTTTTCTAAATGATACACATCTCCGTGCCAATACTCACCAACCGTAAATAATTCTTTATTAAAATCGTGATATATTTTTGGCAAGAGGTTTTTATAAAAAGAAGCGGGAATATGTTTAACAGCATCGAGACGTAAGCCATTGATTTTAGTTAAATTTATATACCAATAAAGCCATGAGGTAACTTCTTGAACGGTTTCTTCATTTCCAAAATCTAAATCCGCTCCCATTAAATAATCATAATTGCCATTTTCATCATCGACTTCTTGATCCCAACTTTTTTGATCAAAAAGGAAAATGGTATTACGATGGGTCTTTTCATCATAATCAATCCCATCAAAATGATACCAATGCCAAATAAAATCAGAATACTTTTTATTTCTACCGGGAAAAGTAAAAAGGGTATAGACTTCAATTTGTTCATCATCAGAAATGATTTCATTGGTATTTTGACGATTGACTTCTTTTGCATTAACGATTTCAGTACCGTCAGCGCCCATTTTATGATTTAAGACAATATCTCCATAAACATCAATTCCTGCTTTTTGAAAAGCTTGAATACACGCTAAATAGTCCACTTTTGTCCCATATTTTGTTTCAATGCTTCCTTTTTGATTAAATTCTCCCAAATCATAAAGATCATAAACACCATAACCATTATCATTGATACCACCAACACCTTTATAAGCAGGTGGTAACCAAATAGCTGAAAAACCCATTTCTTTATAAGATTTTACTTTTTCTTGAAGTTGTTTCCAAAGCTTTTCTTCAGGTTTTATATACCAATGAAACCCTTGTAATAAAACACCATTTTCCATTTTTTTCACCCCATTGAAACTATTATACATCATTTTATTTCATTTTCCCAAAAGATGCGTTAAAATAAAGGAAATTAGGGGGATTATATATATGTATGAATTAATATCAAACTTAATTCTTTATGGGAATTTACCAGAGGATGAAATTTTAGTACAACTTGCTAAGTTGTTATCAGATGATGAAAAATCAAATCATGAACTTCGTCAAGAAATTTACGGCCAAATAAAAAGATTATTAGAACTTGCAACTCAATATGGATTTAATGATAATTTATGGCATAATTATTTAACTTATTTATTAATGACAAATGAAAATCCATTTAGTATGACTTGTGAAAAACAAGGAGCAAGAGAAGGAACTGTTAATCATTTTGCTTTAAATGATTTTAAAGTATTTTATGATCTTTTCCATTATGATTTTAGGAGTATTGAAAAAGAATTAAATATTGATTGTTTTTCAACACTTGCTGATTATAAAGCTTTATCTAAACCAGAATTGATGTACAACAAGAATGTTTCTTTAAAAGTCCAAGAGCTTTCTAAAAAATTAGAAGAAACAAAGAATGAACAAGAATTCTTTGATGTTGTAACACAATTCTATAAAGATTATGGAGTAGGTATGTTTGGCTTAAATAAAGCCTTTAGAATTGCGACAAGTCATGAAAACTATGTAGAATTAAAACCAATTAATAATATGGATGAAGTTGTTTTAGATGATTTAGTTGGTTATGAAATTCAAAAGAAAAAGTTATTAGATAATACTGTAGCTTTTGTTGAAGGAAGAAAAGCAAATAATGTTTTACTTTATGGGGATAGTGGAACAGGTAAATCAACAAGTATTAAAGCAATTGTAAATGAATTTTATGATCAAGGTTTAAGAATGATTGAAATCTATAAACATCAGTTTAAAGATTTATCAAATATTATTGCGATGATTAAAAATAGAAATTATCGTTTCATTATCTATATGGATGATTTATCATTTGAAGAATTTGAAATTGAATATAAATTCTTAAAAGCAGTAATTGAAGGTGGGGTTGAAACAAAACCTGAAAATATTCTTATTTATGCAACAAGTAATAGAAGACATCTTATTAAAGAAAACTGGTCTGATCGTAATGATGTTGTTCAAGAAAATGGAATGCATCAATCAGATACCATGGAAGAAAAACTTTCATTAGTTAATCGTTTTGGAGTTAAAATCAATTATTCTAAACCAATGAAAAAAGAATTTAATCATATTGTTTTAGAATTAGCACATAAAAATAATATAGAAATGGATGAAAAAGAACTTTTATTAGAAGCCAATAAATGGGAATTATCTCATGGTGGAACTTCAGGAAGAACTGCTCAACAATTTATCAATTATATTTTAGGATTGGAGAGATAAAAATGGATGCAATTGAAGCACTTACAACAAGAAGAAGTTGTCGTAGTTTTAAACAAGAACAAATTAAAAATGAAGAATTACAAACGATTTTAGCTTGTGGTTTAAATGCCCCTAGTGGTAAAAATAAACAATCAAGTAAAATTGTGGTTGTTCAAAATCAAGAAGAAATCAAAGAACTTTCAAAACTTAATGCGATTATTTTTGGAAAAGATGTTGATCCTTTTTATGGGGCACCAACAGTATGTTTTATCTTTGTCCCAAAAGATGAAAGTAATGGTATAAAAGATGGTTCATTAGTGATTGGTGCTATGCAAACAGGAGCCTATGCTTTAAATATAGGTTCTTGTTGGATCAATCGTTGTAAAGAAATGTTTGAGTTAGAAAAGGGACAACAATATCTTCAAAAATGGCATTTAGAAGATTATGTTGGCGTTGGTTGTTGTATTTTAGGATATGTTGAAAAAGCTTTACCTGAAAAGAAAATTTTAGAAAATCGTATTATTCAAGGATAGGAGAATGAATATGGATAACAAAACTTATGAATATGTTGAAGATCGTTCAATGACGATACAACAATACATTAACAATATTTTTAAATGGATGATTATAGGTGTTTTAACAACTTTTGTGACTGCTTTTGCTTTAGAAAGATCGTCATTTATGTCTTATGCAGGAATGCTTCCTTTCATTTTAATTATTTTTCAATTTGCGGTTGTTATTGGTTTATCAAGACGTTTAATGACAATGAAACCAATTACAGCAAAAGTTCTTTATATGCTCTATTCAGTCATTACTGGTGTGACATTTTCTTATGTTATTGCAAGCTATACTTCCTTTAGTGTTGCACTTGCTTTTTTAGTAGCAGCCATCTACTTTGGTGTGCTTGTTGTACTAGGAACAGTGATTAAAATGGATCTAACAAGAATTGGAACAATCTGTCTAGCAGGATTATTTGTTTATATTATTTTTTCAGTTATTGTGATGATTTTTCATTTAGGTGTGGGAACACTTATTATGCCACTTATTTCACTTGCATTATTTGCAGGAATTACGGCATATGATATGCAAAAATCATTACAACTTTATAATTATGCTTCATCTAATCCAGAAATGTTAGAAAAATTAAGTATTTATGGAGCATTTAATCTTTATTTAGACTTTGTTAATATCTTCTTAGATATTCTTCAATTACTAGGAGATAATAAATAACCAAAAGAGCGAAAGCTCTTTTTTTTAAATGTAAAATCGATTATAATATCTTTTACACATAGGAGGGAATATGAAAAAATTAATTGGGAGTAAAGGATTTTATAAAATGGTTCTTGCGATTTGTATACCCATTGTTATTCAAAATGGTTTTACAAATCTTGCAAGTTTATTAGATAATATTATGATTGGACAATTAGGAACACTTTCTATGTCAGGAGTTTCTATTACGAATCAATTATTGCAGGTGTTTAATGTCACGATTTTTGGCGCTATGTCAGGCCCAGGAATCTTTATGGCACAGTTTTATGGAAAAAGAAATAAAGAAGGAGTGGAGAATTGTTTTAGGATTAAATTGATTATAGGAATTATAATTGCACTGCTAGCTATTTTTTTATTCTATACATTTGGACAACAATTGATTTCTTTATATTTAAACGATAATCCGCAAGATAGTTTAAAAACTTTAAATTATGGAATGGATTATTTAAAAATTATGCTCATTGGACTGATTCCTTTTGTAATTACACAAGTTTATTCATCGTCACTTAGAGAAACAGGAAATACGGTTTTACCAATGATTGCCAGTGTGGTCGCCGTGATTGTCAATTTCTGTATTAATTATATTTTGATCTTTGGACATTTTGGATTTCCACAATTAGGGGTTTCAGGAGCGGCGATTGGAACGGTTGTTTCTCGTGTGATTGAAATGAGTATTAATATTATAGGAGGTTCTCGAAATCTTTATTTAAAAGATGCTATTAAGATGAAGAAAGTTCCTTTTGATACAACTAAAGAAATGTTGAAAAGAGGATTACCTCTTTTATGTAATGAAATCTTATGGTCTATTTCTATTGCTTTGATTTCTCAAAGCTATTCCACAAGAGGACTTGTTGCCGTTGCAGCGATTAATATTACCACAACCGTTACTAATTTCTTTATGATTGTTTGTTATGCTATGGGAAATTCTATTTCAATTGTTGTAGGACAACAACTTGGTGCAGGTGAAATTGAAAGAGCGAAAGATTATGATTTGAAAATGGTGTTTATGAACTTTATCATGTGTTTTACGTTGGCTGTTGTTTTATTTAATGTTTCTATTTATATTCCACAAATTTATAACACATCTGTAGAAGTAAAAAATCTTGCAACATCTTTACTTAAAGTAGCAGCATGTATGTTACCGGTTATTTCTATTTATTATAGTAGTTATTTTACTATGCGTGCAGGGGGAAAAACGTTTTTAACGTTCTTATTTGATAGTGGTTATACATTTGTCTTTACTTTTACGACAGCTCTATTACTAACAAGACTTACAAGTCTACCAATTCTTATAATTTATATACTTGTTCAATGTGTTGATATTCCTAAGGCAACACTTGGTCTTATTCTTGTAAGAAAAGGAATATGGGTCAATAATATTGTTAATGAATTATAGGATTATTGTGTATAAGTACACGATATGTTATAGTTCTTGTAGAAAGACCATGCTTTAGTTGGACATAAATCGGAGAACCAGAGCCTTAGTTAAACAGAGAAATTTTCTCTGTTTTTTATTATAAAAGCGAACTTGTTAAGTCCGCTTTAAAATTATCTTTTAACAATACGATAATAGGCTTTAGAAGTCATTAAATAAATAATTGTATAAATAATTACAAGACCTCCAATACAACCAGCAGTTGAGATAAGATAAACATTTTTATTGCATTGTAACAATCCTTTTAAAATACGAAGGATTAAAGGATAGGCAAAGGCTAAATGAATGATGGCAACAATCAATGGAACAAAGAAGAAAATCAAGACTTGGAATTGAATCGTTTGTTTGACTTCTTTTTGTGACATACCTACATTTTGTAAGATTTCAAATTTATTTTGGTCTTCAAATCCTTCAGAGATTTGTTTGTTATAAATAATAACGATAGCTGCCGCTAAGAACATAATGGATAAGAAAATACCAATAAATAATAATGATCCATAAATTTCATAAATTGCTTTTTCATCTTCAATACTATTTTGGGTTCTTAAAAAATAGTTTTCTCCTAAAGAATTACTATAATCTTTATCAAATATTTTATTAATTGTTTCTTTTACGACTTTATTACTTGCATTAAATCCAATGAAATAAGTTTGATTCTTTAAATGAAACTGTTTTAAAGTATTTTTTGGTAGAATAATTGTTAAGTTATTTGGTGCATAACAATGATTTGTTTGTACTTGACGATTTTTAATTTGATCTTTAATTGTAAAAGGAACACCTTGTAAAGTAATCGTACGATAATCATAGTTTGCATAACTATATAGATAAGCTTCACTACTATCTAAAGATACATTTTGATGAAGATAATGATTGTAATCTTCTAAAGAAACAATATTGACACAAGCTAAATTATTATAATCATAGGTATTAAGTTTTACTTGATTCTTTTTTAATTGAGCAGTGTAACTATAAACAGGTAAAGAATAAAGAGTATTGTATTTTTTACCTTTTAAGGCTTCTTTTACGTCTTGATAAACTTGTTCGGGATGGGTGCTATTATTTATAATAATATTACCATCCATATAACATTGACGATCAACGCTATCTTGAATACCGTTATATAAACAAATTGTTGAAGAAAGTGTCACTAAAACACAAGTACATAAAATACAAATATTAGCAAGACCAACAGCATTTTGTTTCATACGATATAAAAGGCCTGAAATAGAGGTAAAGTGTGTTGGTTGATAATAAAAGTTTCTTCTTGATTTTAAGAACTTTAATAAAGCAATACTTCCTGCTGTAAATAAACAATACGTACCAATCATGACTAAAATAACAGCAACAAAGAATGAAACCATAGCTTGCATAGGATCGGTAATGGACAAAGCAATATAATAACCTGCACCTAAAGCAATAATCCCTAAAAGTGTTAAAAAGATTTTTGTTTTAGGTTCTTTTTCACCAATATTCTGTCCTTTTAAAAGTTCAATGGGATTACTTCTAACAACAACAGAAATATTATAAATAAGTGATAAAAAGAAAATAATACTGAAAATAATAATCGTTTTTATAAAAGCATCTATTGAAAAAATAAGAGAAAAATGAATACTTTTATGAATGATTCTTAAAATAATGACAGATGTAATTTGCGAAAGAAGCATTCCCATAACAATACCACTTACAAGAGAAATAAGAGCAATAACGATAGTTTCTAATAACATCATAGAACGCACATTTCTTTTTTCCATTCCCAATATATGATAAAGACTGATTTCTTTTTTTCGATTCTTTATCACAAAACTATTGGTATAAAGTAAGAAAATCAAAGAGAAGAGGGCAATCACATAGCCTCCTAGATTTAAAAACATAGTAATTGAATCATGACCCTTTAAAGTAGGACTGTTTCCTACAGTTTTAATAATGAAATAAAGGGTGATAGAGAAGATAGTAGAAATAAAGTAAGAACTATAAAGCTTTTTATTCTTTTTAATATTTCCTAAAGCCAATTTTAAATAAAATCTCATTTTATTGACCTCCCGAAAGAAGCATTGTTAGAGTATCACTAATAGATTGATACATTTCTTGATTAGACATATCTCCTTTATAAAGTTGATGGAAGATTTGTCCGTCTTTAATAAATAAGACACGACTGGCATAACTTGCAGCTTTACTACTATGAGTAACCATTAAAATTGTTTGTCCACTTTGATGAATTTGATCAAAAATAGATAAAAGTTGATCGGTTGATTTAGAATCTAGAGCACCTGTTGGTTCATCGGCTAAAATAATTTTAGGATGGGTAATTAAGGCTCTTGCAACCGCAACTCTTTGTTTTTGACCACCAGATATTTCGTAAGGATATTTTTCTAATAAATGATCAATTCCTAATGGTTTCGCAAGTTTTTCTAGTTTTGGTTTCATTAAAGCATAGGGTTCTTTTGATAAAACAAGAGGTAAATAGATATTGTCAGCGACATTAAAAGTATCTAATAAGTTAAAATCTTGAAAAACAAAGCCAAGATTATCTCGTCTAAAAGCGGAAATATGTTTATCAGAGATTTTTGCAAGATCTTTTCCATCTAATAAAACTTCTCCACTTGTTGGTTTATCTAATGAAGCAAGAATATTTAAGAGTGTTGTTTTTCCACTTCCAGATTCACCCATAATGGCGATATATTCTCCTTCTTCAACATCAAAAGAAACATCTTTTAAAGCTTCTACCTTTTGACTTGAAAAACGCGTTGAATAAATTTTTTGTAAATGTTTAACGTTTAATAATGACATTTTTGTGTCCTCCTTTTTACACACTTATTGTATTCTACTTCTAAAATATGACCTATCGATTTATCTTACAAGTAAGTAAAATAATCTTACATTTTTGTAAGATTATTCAATAAATATTTCTTTTTTACTAAAATCAAGACAAACAGTTGTTCCTTGACCTACTTTTGACTCAATAGAAATCAAATGACCCAATTGATTAAAAATATTCTTACATAAATAAAGACCTAAACCACTGGCTTTTTTATCATTTCTTCCTTGAAAACCTGTAAATTCTTTTTCAAAAACACGTGGCAGATCACTTTCTTTAATACCAATACCACTGTCTTGAATATAAAGTTTTTCACCTTCATTATAAAAAGAAATACTTCCTTCTTTCGTATATTTTAAAGCATTAGAAAGAACTTGTTCAATGACAAAACCACTCCATTTTTCATCTGTTAAGATTTGTAGGTCTTTAATTTGATAATCTACTTTTAAATTTTTTTGAAAGAAAAAGAGTGATTGTTTTTTGATTTCTTGACTAACAAGATGATCTAAAGAAACTTTTTGAAAAGAAAGATCATGGTGAATAGAATCTAAACGTACATATTGTAAAGCCATATTGACATATTGTTCTATTTTTAAAAGTTCTACAAGCATTTTTTTATCTGGGTAATCATTTTGAATGATGAGTTTTAATCCAGCAATAGGCGTTTTGATTTGATGGACCCATTTTGTATAATAATCTATTGTGTTATTGTATTTTTGTTGATTTTCTTGTTTAAGTTGAAATATCTTTTTTCGTAATATTTGAAGCATTTCTTGATATGTTTTTTCTTCAAGGTAGCTTTCTTGAGGTAAATTATCAAACAATTCAGGATTGTCTTTTAAATAAATCAAATATTGATGATGGTGTTTGTATTTTCTATAATCAAGTAAAAAATAAAGAATGATGATAAAAAAATAGAGACTTAACATATAAATAATTAAATCTGAAATCATTTGACATATCATCAAAACAACAAAAGTACATAAGACAAACAACAAATAAAGAAGATAGACGGAATATGTTTTCTTTAAATAGTCTTTAAACATAATAAATAACCTAAGCCTTTCTTAGTATGAATAAAATCATGTAAACCAATATCTTCTAATTTCTTTCTTAAACGATTCATATTAACACTTAAAGTATTATCATCAATAAATTGGTGATCATCCCATAAATGATTCATTAAATCAACACGAGAAACAATCACTTCCGCATGTTCAAATAAATATTCTAAGATTTTTAATTCATTTTTAGTTAGAATAAGTTCCTTTTGTTGATAAGTGATTTTTCCAGCTAAGATATCTAAATGAACATCTTGATAAGTTAACAAATGAAAATCTTTAGAAAAACTATAAGTTCTTCTAAGAATTGCTTGTAATTTAGCTTGTACAACTTGTAAATCAAAAGGTTTATTAATAAAATCATCACCACCCATATTCATTGCTAAAACAATATTCATATTTTCATTAGCGGAAGAAATAAAAACAATAGGGACTTGTGAGATTTTCCGAATTTCTTGACACCAATAATAACCATCAAAAAAAGGAAGATGGATATCTAATAAAACAAGATCAGGTTGAAACTCTAAAAAATCATCTAAAACATTTTCAAAATCTTCTATATATTGAACATCATAATGATATTTTTCAAAATGTTTTTGTAAGCCTTTTGCGATAATAAAATCATCTTCAACAATTAATAATTTATACATAAAATCACCTTCTTTTAATATTATATAAAAAATCATGCAATTCGTCATCTTACAATTGTGTAAGATATGTTATAATGAAAAGCGATTGGGGGATATAAATATGATTTTTGAATATGATGAAAATAATTTAGAAAAATTTGAAAACTTTAAAGGTGGCGAAAAATACATTGAAGCAAAGATGTATTTTGATGGTTTAAATCGTTTTATGATTGGACATATTCCATGTGGCGGAAGTGTTGGAGAACATGTTCATGAAACAAACAGTGAAGTGATTTATGTTATTTCTGGTAATGGTTATGTTATTTATGATGGACAAAGAGAAGAACTTCATAAAGGAAGTGTTCATTATTGTCCTAAAGGTCATAAACATACAATGGTCAATGATCATGAAGAAGACCTTGTTTATTTCGCAGTTGTACCTGAACAATAATTCTTGGATGAAAAAAATGTATAATAAAAAAAGAGGTGAGGACGATGGATTCTTTTTTAAAAGAGATTGATACAGAACTTTTAAAGAGATGGCTGTTGAATCAAAATGAAGATGATTGGGATGTCAAAGAAGTTAATGATAATATTGTGATTGAAACAAAATATGGTTTAGGATTCATTAATTTTTATCCTAATTGTATTATTGAACTCGATGTTGAAAATAAGATGACTAAAGAAAAAGTCTTCTTTATTCATTTTCAAATGAATAATTTTCATCACGCTTTAGGTTTACTTTATGACATGCGTCTTTGTTTACAAAGGTTGACAACTTCTAAAAAAACAAAAGTACTTCTTTCGTGTACAAGTGGACTTACTACAGGTTTCTTTGCTGAAAAATTAAATGAGGGTGTACAGCTTCTAAATAAAGATTTTGAATTTAATGCTGTTTCTTATGGGAATCTTTATGATATGGCGAAAGATTATGATGTTATTTTACTTGCACCACAGATATCATTTCGTTTATCTGAAGTAGAAGGAGTCTTAAAAAATAAGCGTGTTTATGCTTTATCACCTGCATTATTTGGAAAATATGATGTGGGAAATACGATTACTTTTTTAGAAGATGAACTTTATAAAGAAAAAGAAGTTCAAAGTCAACAAGAAAATCCTTTACCTATTAAACAAATGTTGAAAGCCCATCAACAAGTTTTAGCACTTGCTTTTATTCAATTAGATCAAAAAGTAAGACTTGTAAGTCGTCTTTATGATGAAAATAATATGATTTTAGAAGATTTTGAAGTCTATAAAAACACTATTTCAGTCGATGATATTGTTGATTTAATTAATACGATTTTATATGGATATCCTGATATAGAACTCATTAGTCTTTCACTACCTGGTGTTGTTTATAATGGGGTAGTAACTTTAAAGAAATATGGCTTGAATGAATGTCATTTACAAGCTTTTCTTGAAGAAAAATATAGTCAAAAGATTGTCATTAATAATGATGTTAATACAATTGTGATGGGATATTTTGCTTCACAAGATGACTATGAATCTGTTTCATTCCTTTATCAAGCACGTATTGGTGGAACGGGAGGAGTAGGACATATTCATCGAGGACATTTAATTAAAGGAAGGCATAATATTGCGGGGGAAATTCAGTATTTACCGATTTCTTTTAGTGAGAATTATCAAGAAATTAAGAAAACTCCAGAAGGAGCTCTTGAATGGACAATGAAGTATTGTTTAGGGATTACTTCGATGGTGGCACCAGATGCAATCATTATTTATAATCGGTTGATTTCTAAAAGTGATGATGTAAAAAAAGAAATGGAAAAATATATGCCAAAGAGTTATATCCCTGATTTGATTAAGATTGAAAGCTTAAAGGAATATATGTTGATTGGATGTATTTTATTGGGGTTAAAAGAAATGTAAGAGGTATCTTTGAAAAAAGATATCTTTTTTACATTTATTTTTGACAACTGTCTTGTCAGATGTAAACAAAAGGAGTATACTCTCCTCGAGAAAAGGGAGAAGTTATATGGATAATATAGAAAAAATTAAAAAGTTAAAAGAAGAAAAAAATGCGATTATTTTAGCACATTATTATGTTGATGAAGAAGTGCAAAAGATTGCTGATTATATCGGAGATTCGTTTTATCTTGCTAAAGTTGCAAGTCAAACAGAAGCTGATCGTATTGTTTTTGCGGGTGTTGAATTTATGGGGGAAAGTGCCAAAATCTTAAATCCAAATAAAAAGGTTTTAATGCCTGATGCCTTTGCGGATTGTCCAATGGCACATATGATTACAATTAAAGAAATTAAAGAAATGAGAGAAAAATATGATGATTTAGCTGTTGTTTGTTATATTAATTCGACAGCTGAAATCAAACAATATGCGGATGTCTGTGTGACATCTTCAAATGCTGTAAAAATCGTTAAAGCATTACCACAAAAAAATATTTTCTTTATACCAGATCAAAACTTAGGAGATTTTGTAAGAAGACAAGTCCCTGAAAAAAATGTGATGACAAATTATGGACATTGTCCTCGTCATACCAATATTACTTTGGATAAATTAAATGAAGCAAAACAAAAATATCCAGAGGCTAAAATTGCAGTGCATCCAGAATGTAAAAGAGAAATCGTTGAAGCTGCTGATTTTGTAGGAAGTACTTCTGCCATTATTGATTATGTTGTTCAAACAAATGCGAAAGATTTTATTATTGGGACAGTAGATGGTGTTTTTGCGAAAATCAAAGAATTAGCACCAAATAAAAATTTACACACTATTATGGATGTACAAGTTTGTCCAAATATGAAAAAAGTGACATTAGAAAAAATCGTTGATGTTTTAGAAAATGATACAAATGAAGTGATTTTAAATGATGACTTTATGCAAAAAGCATTAAGTCCACTTAAAAAAATGTTAGAACTTGCAAAATAGGAGTAGAATATGAAAACAGATGTATTAATAGTAGGAAGTGGATGTTCAGCCCTTTATATGGCTTTACATTTACCAGAAGATTTAAATATTTTAATGGTTACTAAAAAAGAAGCGGAACTAAGTGATTCATTTTTAGCACAAGGTGGAATCTGTATGCTTAGAAATGAAGATGACTATGATAGTTATTTTGAAGATACGATGAAAGCAGGTCATTATGAAAATGATGCTTATTCAGTTGAATTAATGATTAAATCATCACCAGATGTTATTCAAGATTTAATTAGTTATGGGGTTGATTTTGAAAGAAATGAAGACGGAAGCCTTGCTTTTACAAGAGAAGGGGCTCATAGCCAAAAACGTATTCTTTATCATGAAGATATTACAGGTAAAGAAATTACAAGACATTTATTAGAAAAAGTAAGACAAAAAAAGAATGTGACACTTTTAGAAAATACACCTCTTGTTGATTTAATTGTTCGAGGAAATGTTGCTTTAGGTGGAGTGATTAAAAGAAATAATCAAGAAGAAAAGGTATACGCTAAAAAAGTTGTTTTAGCTACTGGAGGAATCGGAGGACTTTATAAACATTCTACAAATTATCCTCATTTAACAGGAGATGGTATTGAACTTTCTAAAAAATATCAAATTGAACTTAAGAATTTAGATTATGTACAAATTCATCCAACAACTTTATATGCAATAGATCATGAAAGAAGCTTTTTGATTTCTGAATCTGTTCGTGGTGAAGGGGCTATTCTTTTAGATAAAAATGGAAATCGTTTTGTCAATGAACTTCTTCCAAGAGATGTTGTGGCAGAAGCCATCTTTAAACAAATGGAAAAAGATCAAACAGATTATGTTTATGAAGATTTAAGACCAATTGGTAAAGAAGAAATTGCAAGTCATTTCCCTCATATCGTTGAACATTGTAAAGAAAAAGGATATGACGTTTTTAAAGAACCTATTCCTGTTGTACCTGCGCAACATTATTTCATGGGTGGTATTAAAGTAGACTATGATAGTCATACCAGTATGAAACATTTATATGCTATTGGAGAAACAGCATGCAATGGTGTTCATGGAAAGAATCGTCTAGCAAGTAATTCACTTTTAGAAAGTCTTGTTTTTGCTAAACGTGCTGCTAAACGTATTGAAAAAAGTTTAAAGGAGAGAGCTCATTATATGTTTGATCAAACAACTTTAAAATTAAATGTAGACCCACTTATTATCAGTGCCTTAAAAGAAGATATTACTAGTGAAGATGTTTCTACAAATAGTGTTATGCCTTTTTCTAAAACAGGTGTCGTTGATTTAATTTGTAAAGAAGATGGTATTATTTGTGGATTACAAATATTTGAACGTACTTTTGAATTATTAGATGAAGCGTGTGATGTCGAATTCTTTGCAAGTGATGGCGACCGTGTAGAAAAAGGGCAACTTTTAGGACGTGTCAAAGGAGATGTTCGTATTTTATTAAGTGGAGAACGTGTTGCTTTAAATTATTTACAAAGAATGAGTGGAATTGCCACTTATACAGCGAATGTTCAAGAATATTTAAAAGATTCTTCTATTCGTTTATTAGATACACGTAAAACAACACCAAATAATCGTATCTTTGAAAAATATGCAGTAAGAGTTGGTGGTGGACATAATCACCGTTATAATTTAAGTGATGGTGTTTTATTAAAAGATAATCATATTGGTGCTGCTGGTGGTGTTAAGGAAGCCATTATGCTTGCTAAAGAGTATGCGCCATTTGTCAGAAAAATCGAAATAGAAGTAGAAAATATGGAAATGGTCAAAGAAGCTGTAGAAGCAGGTGCTGATATTATCATGTTAGATAATATGGATGATGATATGTTAAAAGAAGCTATTGCTTATATTGATCATCGTGCTGAGATTGAAGTTTCAGGAAATGTCACAAAAGAAAACATTGCAAGACTTACAAATCTAGGAGTAGATTATGTTTCAAGTGGTGCTTTAACACATTCCGCACCAATATTAGACCTTTCATTGAAAAATTTACATGTGCTATAATATCAATTAAGGAGGGCGAGTTATGGATGGAAATAAAAGAAGACAAGCCATTATTGATATTTTAAAAAACAGTTTACAACCTGTATCAGGAACATATTTAGCGAAAACCCTCCAAGTAAGTCGGCAAGTCATTGTTCAAGACATTGCTTTACTTCGTGCTGGTGATTATGATATTTATTCAACACATAAAGGATATGTTTTAAATACACAAAAAGTTTGTAAACGTATTTTTAAGGTACATCATGATGATAATGAAGTGGAAAAAGAACTTTCTTTAATTGTTGACTTAGGTGGTTTTGTTGAAGATGTCTTTGTTTATCATAAAGTTTATAATATTGTAAAAGCAACATTAAATATTGCTTCAAGAAGAGATATTAAAAATTATATGACAAATCTACAAACAGGACATTCAAGCTTACTAAAAAATGTAACATCAGGATATCATTATCATACAGTTCATGCAGACAATGAAGAAATTCTCGATGAAATTCAAGAAGAACTTCAAAAAGCTGGATTTCTTGCACAGTTACAAGAATATGAACCTGTTGATTTTTGGAAAGATAAATAAAATAAAAAGCGTCAATAGTTGTTATTGATGCTTTTTTACACTATTTTTTAATTCTTCAATACTTGTATAATCAAATAAACAATCTTGAATATCAAGAATTTGTTGTTTAGAAAGGGTTCTTATAAAATTACTGATATCTTCATGAAATTGCATTTTAATATATTTAACAATATTTTCTTTTGTTTTTTTAAGCAAATGATCTATTTCATTATTTGTTTCTTCAATTTTTTCTATCACGAAAATGAAGCAATATTTCATTGTCTAAATGATCTAGATATTTTTGGTATGATTCATCAGAAGATATATATTTGACATGCATTTGTATCGCTCCCTTTATTCTATAATCTATCTCAATTTTATCATAGATTTTTTTCATTTTTAAAGAGATACATTAACTGATTAAAACTCGTCATTTCATTGATTGCTTGATTGATATATTCAAGTTGAATAATTGTTATCTAAGCACGATTAAAGGGATAGATAATATGATGTTCGTCATCAACCATTTATATAGGGGATAGCCAAGTGGATTATTTACTAGCAAAACATTTTAATTTGTCTTTTTATAGAATAAGTTATCATAGTATTTTAGATATTTCCAAACAAATAAAAAAGATTCAAAATAAATGAATCTTTTATAAATTTTCTAAAGCATATTCAATAGCTTCACTAACAGCTCCATCTTTACAACTTGAAACAACTTTATAAGCTTTTTCTTGAATAACTTTTTCAGCATTATTTGGCGCAAAAGAATAGGGAAAACGTTCAAAGAGAGTAATATCATTCATACCATCACCTAGAACGATGACTTCTTCTTTTTTGATGTTTAATTGATCAATTACTTTTTCTAAAATAAGTCCTTTTTGTGCATTTTCATTTGTAATTTCTACATTATCTGGATAGGAAGATAAATAAGCGATTTCTTTCATATCTTTAAAATAGGGAATGACTTTTTGAATTTCTGTTTCATCATGTGAAAAAGCTTCCACCTTAATAACTTCTAAATCTCTTTCAATGAATTCATCAATTGAATCAAATTGTTGAATTAGACAAGCAGGAGAATCACTCAGTGGACCTCCTGGTAAAAAATCTTCCATCTTATTACCAAAGCGTACACTTCCACGATAAGCAAAACGATCTCTTACATAATCAGGTTCTAAAGTACTATAAAAACCGTTTGTTGTAAAAATCATATAAGAAGTATGGTGTTCAATAAAGATAGGAAGAATTTCTTTAAGTTTCTTTTTATTTAAATAACAATCCATTAATACTTTTCCTTCTTTATTACAATATTGAGCACCATTTCCTAAAATAGCAGAACATTTTATACCTAAAGGATCTAAAACACTTGTTATGCCATAATAATCTCTACCTGAAGCCACTACAAATTCAACACCTTTATCTTGAGCTTTTTTTATACTTTCAATACATTTAGGATTGATGTAACCATGAGATAATAAAGTTCCATCAACATCACTCACAATCATTTTAATCATATTTCTTTCCTCCGTTAGTTTTATTATATAAAAAATAAAGAATTATTTTATTTTTTTACTTAATAAGAAAAAAAAGAGTTTATTTAACTCTCTCTAAAATCTGTTTATAATTAGGAAAATTGGTTTTAGAAACTTTATACAAGATCTCTTTACCATATTCTTGTACTAAAAAAGTTCCAGTATCATTAGCGAGAATATTAAAACCACGAGGAAGTGTTGTATTTAATGACTGACACATATTTTGATAATATTGAAGATAAGCATATTGCGAAAGAATACGTGCACATTTCATGGCAAGTGACATTTCTTCTTTAAATTCAATATGACGCACAACAACAATTTTATTCTTTAAATAACGATAATATTTTTTAGGTGTTAAAAAAGCATCAATCGTTACTTTAGAAATAGGGTATTCGATACGTTGAATAACATTGATCATCGCTTGATTATAAAGTTTCGCTTTAATACATGAAAGCTTTTGTCCTTCATTTACATATTGATTGTAATGGCTATTATCAAGCAAAAGTAAACTATAAGTGAGTTTATCTTTTAATATCTTACCAATTTTTTCAATATCATTTGTAGACATTTCTTTATCTAATTCTAGTTCATTAAGTTCTTTTTCATCTTTTTGATCAACATAACAGGCAACGACACATAATGGTCCAAAGAAATCAAGTGAACCTGTTTCATAACATCCTACATGACTTTCCATTATAAATTCCTCCTCTTTATATCTTATTATAACATAACTTATTTTTGTTTAAACTAGTGTTGATAAATATTGCTCGTAGAGTTTATCTCGTTTTAAAACTTTGATATGACCATATTCAATTGAAATTAAACCCTCATCTTTAAATTGATTTAAAACCTTTGTAACAGTTACTCTTGAAATGGCAAGTGAATCCGCAATTTCTTGATGAGTATAGGGAATATCTCCAAAAAGTAAATTTTTTTCAATATTGTTTGTAGCACTTAATTCATATAAAAAAGCAGCTACTTTTTCAAATCGGTCATAAGTTTGTGCCCATTTTAAAAGTTGAGTTAAATGATTGCAGTTATCATTAAACATCTTAAGTAGAGTAATCGTCAGATCAAGTGAAGATGATAAATAAGGATAAAGATCTTCAAGATGACAAGTAATAATTTCAACATCATTAATAGCCGAAACGGTTGTTGGGCGATAAGCATTTTCATAAAGTGAAGATTCACCAAAAATACGTCCTTTATCTAAAACATCGTAATTAATTTCATCACCATTTTTCGTAATATGATACACCCGTACACGACCTTTTAAAACCAGACATAATTCATCAGCATGGTCGTCTTGCATATAAATAATATCATTTTTTTGATAGTGTTTAATGGTACCAGCTTGTTTAAAATAATCAAAGAGTTCGTCATTAATTTTCATTTTTTTCACCTACTTGTCTAAATTGTAACATATGTTACATTCTAAAAAAAGAAAAATTGTTAGGATAGTTCCCGAGGTGAGAGATATGAAAAAAATTATTCAAATTATTATTGGTAACATTTTAATGGCATTTGCTTTTAGTACTTTGATTTTAGATAATTCCATTGTGGCAGGAGGAGTTTCTGGTATTAGTACAGTCTTTCATTTTTATACAGGAATTTCTATTTCTCTTTGTGTAGGAATTATTAATATTGCTTTATTTATTATTGGATTTTGTTTTTTAGGAAAAGCATTTGCGATGAAAACATTGATTTCAACATTCTTGTTTCCTATTTTATTAGAATTCTTCAATCAACAATCTTATTTACATGGTTTATTAAATGATCAATTATTGATTTGTATATTAGGAGGATTCTTATTAGGACTAGGAATTGGTCTTGTTTTAAAAGCGGGAGGTTCTACAGGAGGATTTGATATTTTAGCGCTTGTTGTTGAAAAATATTTTAAAGTTCCTGTAACTTTACTTGTTAATGGAATCGATGCAACAATCCTTGTTTTACAAATTTCTTTCCATAGTGTTCCTGAAATTGTTTATGGGATCATGACGCTTCTTATTATAGCTTATATGATGAATTATTTATTATCATCAGGTAAAGGATGTGTTCAAGTTCTTGTAATGTCTAAAGAAATTGAACGTATGAAAATGATGATTTTAAATGATATGGATGCAGGAGTGACTTTATTAGATGGTAAAAGTGGTTTTTATGGAAATGATACAGAAGTTGTTTTAACGATTTTACCTTATCGTAAACTTCCTGATTTAAAAGATAAAATTAAAGAAATTGATGAAAAAGCATTTATTATTGTTTCTCATGTAGAAGAAGTTAGTGGAAATGGTTTTACATATTCTAAAGAAATGCGAGAAGCTTTATCTTAGGTGTTCATTTTTATGGACATCTTTTTTAATTTGGTAGATAATAAGGTAAACGGGGGAATGAGTTATGAAAATAGAGATCAGGTATGCAAAATTAGAGGATGCACCAAGATTAGTAGAAATCTATCGTTATTATGTTGAAAAGACGGCAATTACCTTTGAATACGAGGTACCATCTATTGAAGAATTTCAACAAAGAATGGTACATGTCATGGAAAAATATCCTTATTTGGTAGCTAAAGTGGATGATCAAATTGTTGGTTATGCTTATGCGAGTACCTTTAATGTCAGAGCGGCCTATGATTGGTGTGCAGAAACATCTATTTATGTAGATCATACGTTAAGAAAATGTGGGGTAGGGAAAAGACTTTATCAAGCTTTAGAAAAAGCTTTAAAAGCACAAAATATTACGAATTTAAATGCGTGCATTTCTTCCCCAATTGAAAATGACGAATATTTAGATACCAATAGTATTGATTACCATCATCATTTAGGATATCAAATGGTAGGAGAGTTTCATCAATGCGGGTATAAATTTAAACGTTGGTATAATATGGTATGGATGGAAAAATTTATTGGGGAGCATCAAGAAAATCAATTACCAGTGATTCGATTTAAAGAAATAAAAGATCAAGTGAATTTAAATGAGGTAGCTTAAATGGAATTAGTAGAAGGAAGACCAAAAGATAAAAGAATAGATAAAGAAGAAAGAGTTTATGATTTACTCGATCAATTAAACATTGACTATCAACGCCTTGATCATCAAGAAGCAAATACCATGGAAGTATGTTTAGAAATAGAAAAATCACTAAAATCAACAATTTGTAAGAATTTATTTTTAGTTAATTCAAATAAAAGTCAATATTATTTATTAATGTTGAAAGAAAATAAAAAATTTAAAACAAAAGTGATTTCAAAACAAATCAATAGTTCACGTCTTTCTTTTGGAAGTGATGAAAAAATGTTAGAATACTTAGATATTACCCCAGGATCTGTGAGTCTTTTAGGATTAATGAATGATCATGATCTTAAAGTTCAATTATTGATGGATAAAGATCTCTTACAAGATGAGTATTTAGGATGTCATCCTTGTATCAATACAAGTAGTTTAAGAATTAAAATGAAAGATGTATTTGAAAAAATCATACCATCCCTTCATCATGAACCTATTTTTGTAGAGGTTTATGATGAATAAAGAAGGTATCATGATTTATCTTGTCATGAAAGGACAAGATAAATTTGTTGAAAAAGTAAAAGTTTATTTTCAAAAGAGCTTATATCTTTTAGAAGTCATTGTCATTAACGATTGGCAAGATGAACTTTCTTTTGAATCAAAAACGGGGAAAAATTTATTACATACAATTAAAAAAATTAAACAAAAGAATGCTTCTTTAAAATGTTATATCAGTGGTTATTCACTCGCAGGGCTTTTTAGTCTTTATGCGATGCATGAATTGGATTTAGAAGGCGCTGTTTGTGTATCAGGTTCTTTATGGCAAGAAGGATGGTTGGATTATTTAAAAGAACATCCTATTAATCATAAGAAAATTTATTTAAGTTTAGGAAGTAAGGAACATAAAACAAGAAATGTTTTAATGAAAAATGTATTAAAAAACACATTAGAAACATATGAAATTTATCAAAAAGAAAATCAATGTATCTTTGAAAAGAATGTAGGCAATCATTTTTTTCAAAGTGAAGAAAGAATGATGAAAGGATGGGATTATATTCTTTATGAAAAATAGGAAATTAACAGAGAAAAGGCTTTTATTAATTAAAAAAATATTATTTGTTTTAACGATTTTATTACTGATTTATCATGTGGGGTGGATAATCTTTATTTTGGCTTATCGTCATCATATTGGTGATGCTTATATAAAATATGTAACAACTATGATTTTTCGTATTCTACAGTTTAGTGCGATGTTACTTGTTTTAGCGGCGCCTAAGTTTTTAAAGAAATGGTTTAAGATCAACGTTCCTTTAGCACTTTATATTGTTATTGCACTTTTTGCGTTCAATGCTTTAGTTTTAGGAGATGGACTTGATTTTTATGGAAAATATCCATGGTGGGATTCTTTTCTTCATTTCCATTCGGGAATTATTCTATCTTTTGTAGCTTTATGGTTTATACATATTATGATGGCAGAAAAAAGCAAATTTATTTATATGAATAAATATTTTACATGCTTATTTTTAGTGGTCTTTTCTTTAGGAGTTGGTGCTTTTTGGGAAATTCTTGAATATAGTTGTGATGGGATTTTTCATACAAATTCTCAACAATATATGGCTTCAACAAAGGGAACACTTGTTTCTAAAAATGATATTCCTTTAAAAGGACATGAAGCGTTAAAAGATACGATGAAAGATTTAATGCTTGATTTAGGGGGTTCATTAATTGTCGCAACGTATGGTTTTGTAAGATATGATGAAATTGTTAAAAAAATATCGAGAGATCATTTATCTCCCGATGATATTTTGAGCTAGAGATTCTAAATAATTTTTAGAATCTTTTATTTTTTGTATTTCTTGGGATGAAGCTGTTTCATAATTGAATTTTCTTGTCATTTTCATTAAAGAAGAAAGTTCTGCTTTAATTTGTTTTCTTAATGCTTTATCCATTTCTTTTTTATGTGAGGCAAGACCATTTTGAACATTGATAATGAGAGTTTCTACTTCATTTTTTAAAAGCATATTATCTTTTGTAACTCGGTCTTGGCTTTCATACATTTTAGCTTGTTTGATTGCTTCTTCAATATCACTATCAGACATTTTAGAAGAACCTTCAATAGTCATACTTTGACTATTTCCAGAGGCAAGATCTTTAGCAGAAACATGAACGATTCCATTACTGTCAATATCGAAAGTGACTTCAATTTGTGGAACACCGCGCATGGCACGTTTGATTTTTTTAAGTTTGAATTTTCCTAAAGATTGGTTATCTTTAGCAAGCGGTCTTTCGCCTTGTAAAACATTAATTTCTACTTGTGTTTGAAAGTTGGCAGATGTTGTAAAGACTTGACTATGGCTCGTTGGAATCGTTGTATTTCTTGGAATTAGAGGTGTAGCAACACCACCAACTGTTTCAATAGAAAGTGTTAAAGGTGTGACATCTAATAAAAGAACATCATTTTCTTCACCATATAAAACCATTTCACCACTTAATTTTCCAGCTTGAATCGCAGCACCCAAAGCCACACATTCATCTGGATTTAATGATTTACTTGGTTCCATGTTCGTAATTTCTTTTACTTTTTCTTGAACCGCTAAAATACGAGAGGATCCACCAACTAAGATAATTTTATTGAGATCCTGTGGTGTAAGTCTGGCATCATTTAAAGCTGTTTGCATTGGTAAAACGAGACGGTCAATAAGTTCTTTTGTAAGCTCATTAAATTTTTGCCTTGTAAGTGTGATTTCTAAGTTTTTAGGTCCATTTGTATCTTGATAAATAAATGGTAAATTAATAAGGGTACTTGATTGACTTGAAAGTTCAATTTTAGCTTGTTCGCTGGCTTCTAAAACACGACTATAAGCAACTGTATCTTTTGTTAAATCAATACCTTCTTGTTTTAAAAAGCTTTCGATGACAAAATTACAAATAGCTTTATTAAAATCATCGCCACCTAAATGATTATCACCAGCTGTTGATAAAACTTCAATAACACCATTACCAATTTCGATAATAGAAACATCAAAAGTACCACCGCCTAAATCAAAAACCATTACTTTTTGACCATATGCATTTTCAAGACCATAAGCCAGCGCGGCAGCTGTTGGCTCATTAATAATTCTTAAAACTTCTAATCCTGCAATTTTTCCAGCATCCTTTGTTGCTTGTCTTTGAGCATCATTAAAATAAGCAGGGACAGTAATGACAGCTTGTGTTACTTGTTCTTGTAAATAAGTTTCTGCATCATTTTTTAATTTTTGTAAAATCATTGAAGAAATAAGTTGTGGAGAAAGTTTTTTTCCATCGATTTCTACATGATAATTTTGTCCCATTTCTCTTTTAATAGATGAAATTGTACGTTTTGGATTCATTGATTGTTGACGTTTAGCAAGTTCTCCAACAAGTTTCTTTCCATCTTTATCAAAAGCAACAATACTAGGTGTTGTTTTTTGATTTTCTTTATTTTCAATAATTTTAGCTTTTCCATTTTCATAAAAAGCCATACAACTATTCGTTGTTCCTAAGTCAATTCCAATAACCTTTGCCATAATTTTCTCCTTCTAACAACATAAAATAGGATAATGATATCCGCCACCACAACAACAAGACATCATACAATTCAACAATAATACAGAATAGCAACAATTCATCATACTTGCAGGGTTTCCATATTGTTGGCTGGTTTGACGATATTGTCTTGAGTTTCCTTGTAATTGGTTTAGTAATAAAATATATTGCATATTCATTGGTTCCATTTGCAGGGCTGTTTGCGCATATTCTTGTGCGCGAATATTATTTCCTAAACCATTTTCTGCAATGGCAGCTAAATAAAACCACGTACTTGTTTTATTTTGAATTTGATTTAAAACATTCAAAGCTTCTTGATAACGTCTCCCTTGAATAAAACCGTTAGCTTCTTGGTAAGCTTCCTGATCATTTCCTTGATATTGATAACCACCCGTTCCCGTTGTTTGACTACCATAGCTTTGTTGTTTAAAGCCTCTTTTTCTTTCATCCATAATGGTTTTATACGCATTTTGGACTTCTTTAAATTTTTCCGTATATTCTGCTTGATGAGGATTTCCAATATTAGCGTCTGGATGATATTTTTTAGAAAGGGTACGATAAGCCTTTTTGACTTCATCATCACTGGCACTAGGGGATATTCCTAATATTTGATAAGGATTCATGATTTTTCCTCCATTCGTTTCTTTTTAATCAGTTCAAATTTTGTCCAAATACCACTATAGATAATATTTCGTAAAAGTTCAACATTTTCAATTAAAGGAAGCTTTTCAAAATAAAAACTACTATTTGAAATCATCATTTCTAAAAGATGAAAACAATCTTCTTGAAAATGTTCATCTTTGAATTTTTCTTTAAATGGATTATAGGTTTGTTTTTTGATATCTTCTTCAACATCCTCAAAAGCATCAATCAAATAAATAAATTTACCTAAATAAAAACCCATTTGATAAAGATCTTCCTTAAAAATATCATCTTGATAAACACAAATACTTGCCATGATATGACCAAAATGTCCAGAGACTTCATCGAGATCCAAACAATTCTTTTGTTCCAATACATGGATTTGATCTAAATGATATTTAATTGTATCTACTTTTTTAGGATGGTTTTCTTTTACTCTTTGAAAATCTTTTTTTAAAAGCTGTTTGAATGATTTACTTTTTAAAGAGTTTTCATCTAAAACATCATCTTCTAATTTAAAATAAGTCAAGATGATATTCATATCACTGACATAATCCATGTATTGATTTGTACGTACACTCTTTTTATGAAAAGGATGCATTGGACAACGAATCCAATACTGCTTTTCTTCAGGCTCGTACAAACTTGAAAGTAAGATTCCTACAAAGTTTAAATCATAATTTAAAGTCAATTGTCCACGTCGACCATGATTTTGTTTTAAAGATTGACATAAACCACAATAATATTCTTGATATTTATCAAAGTCTTTGATCTTTAATTCGGGTTTGTTAATAACGACATAACCAAACATAATTATGTTCTCTTTTCAAATTTATGATGACAGCTAGGACATGTCACAATAATTTTTCCTTTTCCTTTAGGAAGTCTTACCATTTGTTTACAAGATGGACAACGATAATATTTATGACTACGGTCAGACATTCTTTTCTTTTGAAGATTGAAGAATTGTTGAACAGGTTTGATTGCTTTTAAATATTTTTCGTTTTCTTGATAACGTTTATAGGTTTGTCTTGAAAACATACGATAAATGACGATAAACCAAATAAGGTATCCTAGTAACATGACAATTCTATTGTTGAAAAATATATTAAGGATAAACAAGCCAACAACTAAAAATAACGCATGGTTATTTAAAGTATCAACGCCATATCTTCCTTGCATAAATTGAATAAACTTTTCTTTCATTCATATCTCTCCTTACTTTGATGAAGTGATTATAGGCTTTAATTATGTATTTTACATGAACTTTAAAATATTTTAAAAAGGATGTTTTTATGAGTTTGTTGAACAAATATCTATTTTATTTTTAAAAATAAAAATAGATAAATATGCATGATTCATTTAATCGACATTTTTTCCTTGCTGTTTTTTTTATGATGAAAAAGCAAAAGGAGGAATACTCATGAAAAAATGGATAAAAATGAGTTTATGTATGATGGTTGGTTTCTTTTGTTTCTCTTTTCAAGTAAAAGCAATGAATGTAGAAGCAAGAATCCAAGATCAAAATTATGAAACATTTCAAGCAGCCCTAGAAGATGTTTTAACAGGAAATCAAAAAGGTCCTATATATTTAATGGAGGATGTTATTTTAGATGTAGGAACGATTAATAAAGATGTTGAAATTATTGGAAATCATCATCAAATTACAGTGCCATTACAAAGCCAAACAGATGATAGTGAAAGTCAGGGACGTTTAAATGTGCAAGCAACACTAACATTTAATCAATGTCGTGTTCATTTTGATAATACGTATCAAAATGGAAATAATACCTGGTCTGTTGTTTTAAGTAGTCAAGGTGTTTTAGAGTTTATCAATGATTCCAATGTCACTTTTGTTGGTCATGGAATTTATGCAAGTAATGGTTCCACAATTAATGTGGATCATTCAAAAGTTTCTTTAAGTCAGATGGAATATACATCAATGATGGCAGAATCTTATGGAAACTTAAATATAAAAAATGATTCAAATTATACAATTGACCATGCCGTTGAATCAAATGGAATAACTGGTTTCCATGTTTTTGTTGATCATTCATCACTTAGTGTAGAAAATTGTACAAATCAAGCGATGGTCAAAGGAAACCTTACAATTACTCATCAGGGAAATGTATCATTTTCAAAAAATGATGTCGGTTACAACATGTATAGTGAAAATAACCTTTATGTAGATGAAACATCATCTTTGAAAATGAATGAAAATAAAAACTGTGCCCTTTTAAGCCAAGGAAGAAAAAAACGTACGATTACAATAAAAATGGAGGAAGTCTTGAAGCTAAATATAATGGGATAAATTATCAAGCAAGCGATGATGAAGACAAATATTATGCACAAACTTCTGCTTTGAATTTTGGGGTTTATGGATGGTATGAAAATGCTCAAAAAATTCTTCTCTATCCAAATTTAGATGATGTTGTTTTTGAAGATGGAGCCAAAGTAACTATTTCCAATAACTATACACGCGGTATTTCAAATTATGGTAATTTGTATTTAGGTAAGCAAACAGTTATTACTCATAATGGAGGTTATCAACAAGGCGAAAGCTTACAAACATGCCGTATTGGAAAAGGAGGGGGTATTTATAACGCTGGAACAGTTACACTCTTCCATACAACTCTTTATAACAATCATGCCCGTTTAAGTGGTGATGATCTTTATAGTGAGGAAGGTGGAACGGTTCATTTATCATTTGTTTCTAATGATTGGATTTTAGATGATTGTCAACATTCTATAGATGGTTGGTATGATGATGGTCTTCAACAAAGATGGAATGGAGATGACAAAGAACATCCTTATTTATCTTTAATAGAAGGACAAAAAGATTATCATTTCTTAGAAGCAAAGGCAGCTCACGGTGTTATTCAAGAAGAAATAAAAGAAGATGATTCTAAAGATGACTCTAAAGAAGAACCTAAACAAGATGAAAAAGAATCTGAAATCAGGCAAACAAACGAAAAAATAACACCAGTCAAAACAGTTCGAAAACAAAATGTTCAAACAGGTGATGAATCTAATGGAGCGCTATGGCTTACTTTTATGGGACTTGCTTTATTATTGATTTTTTTACTGGTGATAAAGTATATTAAGGGAAAACGCGATTAGTCGCGTTTTCTTCATTTATGTGGTATGATGTCGTGGGTGATAAAAAAATGTTAGTGTCAATGACAGATTTAACAAAATATAATGGAGAAAAATGTATTCTTGACCATGTCGAGTTACATATAGAAAATAAAGATAAAATTGGAATTTTAGGTGTTAATGGAACAGGAAAATCAACACTTTTAAAGATGATTGCGGGTGTTGAAAATTATCAAGGTAAAATCAGTTATCAAAAAGATATCCATATCAATTATTTACCACAAACACCACACTATGACGAAAATGATAGTGTTATGGAAACAGTCTATAAACAAATTGATACCAAAGATGTTCATGATTTTGAAATTAAAGCACAATTAGGTAAGTTTGGTATTTTAGATGAAAAACAAAAAATTAAGGAATTATCAGGAGGACAACTTAAAAGAGTTGCTTTAGCGATTGCGTTAATAAAACCATGTGATCTCCTTATTTTAGATGAACCGACAAACCATTTAGATAATGGCATGATTGAATATTTAGAAAAGTTTTTAATCAAATGGTCTAAAGGTTTATTAATGGTTACCCATGATCGTTATTTCTTAGAAAGAGTGGTTAATCGTATTATTGAAATAGATCATGGACAAATCTATAAGTATGAAGCCAATTATTCAAAATACTTAGAACTTAAACAAGTACGTTTAGAAACACAACTTTCCTCGCAAAGAAAAAGAAAACTCTTTTTAAAGAAAGAATTAGAATGGGTACGTGCAGGAGTACAGGCACGTACAACAAAAAGTAAAGATCGTCTACAAAGATTTGAAGAGTTATCAAAAGTAAAAGATGTTGAAGTTAATGGAAAAGTAGAAATGATTCATACTTTCTCTAGACTTGGGAAAAAGACAATAGAACTTCATGAAATTTCTAAAAGTTTTGGACAAAAGAAACTCTTTGATGAGTTTTCTTACATGTTTAAACAACATGATCGTATAGGAATCTTAGGTGATAATGGAACAGGAAAATCAACTTTACTTAATATCCTTACAGGAAATTTAAAAAGTGATACGGGATATGTTGAAATAGGAGAAACGGTACGTTTTGGTTATTTTAAACAAGGTTATGATGATCTACCAATGAATAAAAGAGTAATTGATTTTATTCAAGAAATTTCGAATGATTTTAAAGTAGATGGACAGGGACTTTCAGCAAAAGATATGTTAGAAAGATTTTTGTTTGATGCTCGGTTACAACATACGCCTATTTCTCGTCTTTCGGGTGGGGAAAGAAGAAGGCTTTATTTATTACGTGTTTTAATGATGATGCCAAATATTTTGGTTTTAGACGAACCAACGAATGATTTAGATATTGATACATTAAACATTTTAGAAGATTATTTAGATAATTTTGAAGGAATCGTTATTACAGTGAGTCATGATCGTTATTTCTTGGATCGTATTTGTGATGGATTGTTTATCTTACAAAATCAACATTTAAGATATGTTAATGGGGGCTATAGTCAAAATCTTGATACCTCAACTAAAGAAGAAAAAGAAAAAAGTCAAGGAGCTTTAGCTTATAAACAAAGTAAACAAAAGAAAATCAAAATGACTTATATGGAAAAGAAAGAATTTGAAGAAATTGAAGATGTCATTATGAATTTAGAAACAAATTTAAATCAAATTGAAGAACAAATGAATGGTGTTACAGACTTTAAAGAAATCGACGAACTTTCTAGACAAAGAGATGACTTACAAAAACAAATCGATGAAAAAAATGAACGTTATATTTATTTATTAGAATTACAGGAACAAATTGACAATCAATAATTGACACTTGTATATACATATAGGATAATAGAATCATGAAAAGGAAGGTTTTAAGGAATGAAAAGATTATTAAGTTGTACAAGTAGTGAAATGTTGAAAATGGATGGACAAGAATTAAAACAAGCCATTCTTGCCAGTGAAGGAAGAACAGTGATGACAGAAACAGTTGTTGCGATTGAACCATTATTAGGAGATCTTACCAATGCAGAACTTGCAGTTTCATTTGGGAGTGATATGGTTTTATTAAACTGTTTTGATTGTAATAACCCAGTAATCAAAGGGTTACCAGAATGTGATAATCCAGTAGAAAAATTAAAAGAAATCGTAGGTCGCCCAATTGGATGTAATCTTGAACCAGTAGATTTAGATGCTGAATTAATGGAAGAAAGACGTGTGATTTCTACAGGTAGACAAGCAAGAAAGGAAACTTATATTAAAGCACAAGAATTAGGATTTAACTTTATTTGTTTAACTGGAAATCCAGGTGTTGGAGTTTCAAATCATTCAATTTGTGAAGCAATTAAAGAAGCTAAAAAATATTTTAAAGGATTAATTATTGCTGGGAAAATGCATGCAGCAGGAATTGATGAGCCAATCGTCGATATGAATAGTATCAAAGATTTTATTGAAGCGGGGGCAGATGTTATTTTAATGCCAGCTGTAAATACGGTTCCAGGTTTATCTGAACAAGAAGTGACAGAAGCATGTCGCTATATTAAAGCTCATGGGGCTTTATCATTAAGTGCTATTGGAACAAGCCAAGAAGGTGCTGATGAAGGAACAATTCGTGAAATTGCTTTATTAAATAAAAGATGTGGTATTGATATCCAACACATTGGGGATGCAGGATTCTGTGGTATTGCTTTACCTGAAAATATTATGGCTTTATCAATTGCGATTCGTGGTAAAAGACATACTTATCATAAAATTGCTTCATCAATTAATAGATAGAATGTCATTTATGGTTGAAAGATGTTATTTAAGTTGTAAATAATGAAAGAACGGTTGATTTATGATAAATTAATCATAGGTCAATCGTTTTTTATGGAGGTTATTATGAAAAAAGGAATTATTATTGCTATTATCTTATGTTTATTTGGAATGATTTTTTTATCAGGAAGCATCGGCGTTTTTTATGAACCGGTAGAAGTTTTTAATAAAGCTATTGTTGTAGCTATTTTAATTATTGCTTTTATTATTT
>OIEG01000092.1_pt1 | contig 38890 bp, 42 predicted proteins | sample 1581751 | NCBI WGS metagenome assembly OIEG01 (sample SAMN01760950, study PRJEB22395) | human gut metagenome | reverse complement strand
TAAATTAAGTATTATAAACAATAATTTAGCGGCTTAAAGGCCGATGTTGGAAACATCAAGTTCACCTGACATAAGGCGAGGGAGTAAAGAGTCTCGTACCGCCTGCAAACGGCGCATTTCATCATAATTATTGCGAATTGTAGCGTCCATGGGGGCAACTATCAGTTCAAATTTCTCAATTTGCTCATCGGCGGGAATAAGAATTGGCATATCATTCAGCGAATTGCGGTTAATAGAACCGAAAACTGTACCTTCGCCATTGAATACGTCCAACTGCTTTTTGATTGAGAACATCGTGTAATGTACAAAAGACTGATGGTTGGTTTTAGAGTGAATAGCGGCAAGCCCACGACCAATACAACAGTCGTTATGAGCAACATTAAGATCGCCAACCGGTGCTCTAACACTCATCAAGATGTCGTTTGCATAAGCCATTCGCTTTGGCTCGGTGGTATAAAGGCGGATAGTTGGAAATCTGAAACCAAATTCAGCACGACCTTGAAAGAAGATTGCACCTATTCCGTCAACATTATAGCTACTGCCACTTGGAGATTGCCCCATAGTAATATTAGCGATGTCGCTTAGAGAGCCTTCGATCCAATCAGGGTCAGGATTGTCGATAAACATCTGCTGATAAATTGTCTGAGCTTGTTGCTCTAAATTATTGTTTATAATCTCATTAATATCCATTTTTTTCTCAATACTAGACAAAATACTTAATATTTGTTTTTGTACTTTTTTATCTGGTAAATTAACTTTCATAGGTGCAAGTTCTGATGAAAAGGTTATCTGAGGAAATGTTCCAGAACGGGTTTCAGCCAACCGTTGTAATTCTGTCAATATGTAATTTGATTTTAATATTGCAAATAAATACTCAGGTAAAACTTTTTCATTATGTCGAAGCACCATCAACTTTGTAGATGCTATATAATTTGATGTATCTTCAAAATCAATAAACGCAAATCTTTTATTTGCCGGACGAATTTCTGAAAAAAGAATGTCATTCTTTCTAAATGTTTTTTTGAACTGACCTTTTAAATTTTTATTAGGTACTTGAGTATGATTTAATACTTTTCCCTCAAGGACATCAGACGTATTAATAAGAATAACATTTTCATCATTTCCCCTATATGTATCTGAAACAGTATCACATAAATCACCAATTGTACATTCAATCCATTCAACCATATTTTTTCCTTCCTATCCAATATATTTACGATGTGCAATTTTTACATTGCTTTGTTTAACCATTGCGTATTGCAATGTTGTATCTATTTTTCTATGTCCTAAGAGTTGTTGTAACTGTTCAATAGGCATTCCTTTATCTATTGCCATAGTAGCAAGTGTACGCCTAAACTTATGTGGATGTACCTTGCTAATTCCTAATTTTTTTCCAAACTCTCTAAGGCGAACCTCAACCCCTCCAATTTTTAATCTTTCAAATGGCGATTTTAGTGAAACAAACAATGCAGGGTTATCATCTGTTCTGCTATCTAAATAGTTTTGTAAATGAAGTTTTGTACGAGCATCAAAATAAACCACTCGCTCCTTAGATCCTTTACCAAAAACAATGCATTCTCTTTCATTGAAGTTTATATCATTTCTATCAAGTAATACCATTTCACCAACACGCATACCCGTTGAGGCAAGCATATCTATAATTGCTAAGTCCCTAAGTTCATTACAATTGTCTCTCATAAGCTCTAATGCTTCATCAGAATAAGTTTCCTTGATATTTATAGCAGATTTAACTTTATGTATTCTTCGTACAGGGCTTTTTAATATATAGTCTTCATCTTCTAACCAAGAAAAGAAACTTGAAAGAATCCGACGAATATTATCTATCGTAACCTTGCTTGATTTCTTCTTTTCTTGATATTCTGTTAAATATTTTCTAATATCCTCAGTAACTATATGCTTAATATCTTTTTTTAGTTCATTAAGCATAGCATTGATAGTTGCTTTATAATATTTTAATGATTTTTCAGAACAGCCTTCTATTCGTTTTGCTGCTAGAAATAATTCCACATAGTCCTGCTCTAAATCCTTTTCGTGTTCTTCTTTTTCAATTACCTCATATTGTACAAGAATATGTCGCATAATTTCTTGTAGTTTTACATTCTGTGCATTATTCAAATAGGGTAACATTCCTTGAATAACATCTTTTATTAAATTTTGTTTCATAGTCAATCCTCCTTAAATTAATTTAGAGAACGACTAAGGAGCGGAAGTCCCCTGTATATTAACTCCCGCCACCCACGAAAGTAATAGGTTGTATTATAAACAATAATTTAGAGCAGCAAGCTCAAGCAATATTTAAGTCTTGGTTTATTGATTTTGAGCCATTTGATGGCAATATGCTTGATAATTGGCATGATGGCATAGTTGCTGATTTGGCACAAGAAATAATATGTGGGAAAACGCCATCAACCAAAAAAGCAGAATATTACGGCGGTGATACCCCATTCATAACAATCCCAGATATGCATGGATGCGTTTATAATGTGAAAACTGAACGTTATCTTTCTCAAAGAGGTGTCAAATCACAGCCAAAGAAAACATTACCACCAAATTCAGTTTGTGTGAGTTGCATTGGTACTGCTGGTTTGATTACTTTAGTCTCAGAAAAAAGTCAGACTAATCAACAGATTAACTCAATAATTCCTAAAGAGGGCATTTCACCATATTATATTTATCTTTTAATGCAAACAAAGTCTGAAATAATTAACAAGCTTGGACAAAGTGGAAGTACAATCGTTAACTTAAATAAGACGCAGTTCGGGAAAATAAAAATTATCATTCCATCACTGAATATTATGCAAAAGTTTAATGATATATGTTCCCCCTTATTTGAAAAAATACTTTTGAATCAAAAGGAAAATATAAGACTTGCTGTACTTCGTGATGGTTTATTACCAAAATTAATGTCAGGTGAACTTGATATCTCCAACATCGACATCTAATCCACTAAATTATTGTTTATCTTTTTATTTAATGCTATTTTACTATCTAATACATTTAAAATTGACACAATTTTTTGTTGAATCTCAATATTTGGAATTTCTAATTCCAATTTATTTAATGTTTCTGTTCTTAAACTTGGAATAGTTGTTCCCTCATTATATTTCGTTAAATCAATTGTCAACATTTTGTAATATAAAAACTTAGGTATAACTACATCATCTTTGATTTTTGTATAAAAAAGTGTATCTACCGTCCAAAAAGGCCGCTCTACATACCTTACTTTATTAATAGTTCCCTTTCTCCCAATTAATACAGAAGGCCTATCATATAAAAATTCTTTAGCATAGCCCATTAATCCACCAGTTCCATAAATAGGATATTTCCCATTTTCATCTATAACCTTCTTTTGATTTTTTCCGTATTTAATCTCAACCAATTCATTTAAATAATATTTTTTAAATTTCATAACCAATTGCTCCAAGCTTTTCTCGAATTTCTTTTTCTAATTCGTGAGACTTTTCGAACATTTCAGATAATTCTGATGTTAATCTTGCCATTTTTTCTTCAAATGGTTCACCATCATCTTCTTGTTCTTCGATACCAACATATCGTCCAGGTGTAAGAATGAAGTCTTGCTTTTTTATTTCATCTAAATCAACTACAGCACAGAATCCTTTCTTATCTTCTAAACTACCATTTTGAAATTGTTCAACAGTATTAGCAATAGTATGTATATCTTCTTCCGATAAATCTCTATGCTTACGATCTACCATATGTCCCAAATTACGAGCATCTATAAATAATGTTTTACCCTTTTGTTTTTTATTTTTAGTTATAAACCATAATGTGACTGGAATAGTAACTGAATAAAATAATTGTGTAGGCATTGCTACAATAGCTTCAACTAAATCGCTCTCAATTATTTTTTGTCTAATAGCACCTTCCCCACCTGTTTGAGTAGATAGAGCACCATTTGCTAGAACTAGACCTATCTTTCCATTGGGTGCCAAGTGATGTATCATATGTTGAATCCAAGCAAAGTTGGCATTACTTGCTGGTGGTAAGCCATATTTCCAACGAATATCATCAGTTAGTTTTTCCTGTCCCCATGGATGATAATTAAATGGTGGATTAGCCATAACAAAATCCGCTTTTAAATGTGGAAATAAATCATTAGTAAATGTATCTGCTTGATGTGCTCCAAAATCTGCTTCAATTCCACGAATTGCCATATTCATTTTAGCCATTTTCCATGTATCAGCATTTGCTTCTTGACCATATACAGAAATATGTCCTCTATTACCACTATGTGCTTCTATAAATTTTGCACTTTGTACAAACATTCCTCCCGAACCACAAGCAGGATCATATACACGACAATTATCAAATGGTTTTAATACCTCAACTAATGTTTTTACAATACTTTGAGGTGTATAGAATTCTCCACCTGATTGTCCTTCTTTAGCAGCAAATTGTTGAATACAATATTCATATGTTCTTCCTAACAAATCCTTATTGCCATCTGTATCGCTCATATCCATATTTGTAAAAATATCAACAACATCACCTAAAACTGTTTTATCTAAATCAGGATTAGCATAATTTTTAGGTAAGACATTTTTTAAAGATGTATTTGTTTTTTCAATGGCTTTCATTGCATTATCTATAATTATACCAATTTCAGGTTTATGTGCATTAGATGCAATAGTTACCCATCGAGCTTCTTCTGGAACGAAAAAAACATTTTCCATTGTATAAGCATCAATATCATCTTCAAATCCATCACCTTCTTCTACTAACTCCTGATACCTTTTATCAAAAGCAGTAGAAATATATTTTAAAAATATTAATCCAATGATTACTTTTCTATATTCTGCAGCTGGAATATGTCCCCATAATACACAAGCCGCATCCCATATATGTTTTTCAAAGCCAATATTTGCATTGTTATTTTCCATTTCAAAACTCCTTTCTAAAGACAATAATTATTATAACTGTTTTTAGTTAAATTGGTAAACATCATTTTATATTAAGAGTTAAAATTTATTATTTATTTCTTATACATTCCACACAATGACATCAACAAACACCAAATTGCTCGTAATGGCAAAATAATGATGTAAAAAAATAATTTAAATATTGTCCACATAACCTATCACCTCTTTATTCTATATTCCAAATAACTGTTACTGTGTCTGTAACATCTATATCATCTATTTCTACATCTATTACATAATCAGATTCATCATTATCTTCTTCAAAGAACCATTTCTTGTTTTCAAATGGTGATGACGATATTCTAAGTTTGCTCCATGAATAATCAATAGAGAGAATATTTCCTAATTTAATGCCTGAAGCATTTGCTAGAACAATTGCTTTTTCCTTAGAATTATTAATGGCGTTTTCTAATAATTTATTTTTATATTTTTCTGGATTTGATACTGTATATGATATAGAAAATGATGGATAAGACATACTTTTAGATAATGTATATAAAACACGGCCTAGCATTTTATTATTTGCTTCAAATTCTATTTTCATTTTATGAATAAAGCTATAGCCTTTAAATTCTTCAACCCATTTATCATTTTTATCTCTATAATTATCATATTCTATATTGATATCAAAACTTTTTGTTTTGATATTTTTTCGTTCAAAGCCTATTTTTTCAAGTAATTCTTTTACTTCATTTGTCGCACTTGATGATCTTTTTAGCAGTTCATCATATTCTTTTTTTATATCTTTTATTGATAAAGTTAATTCTATTAAATCTGGTTTGACCGCTAGTTTTCTTTTACCTGTTACTCTTATTGTTCTTTCCATAATATTTTTTTCCTAACTAACATATTCTTTATAAACAGAATGTCCTTGTTCCTTTCCTAAATGATTAATTAAACATTCTTCTAATGGCAGATTTTGCATTGATGCTTCTTCAATATAATGTCTAATATGAAGATGTCTTGATTTTAAAAATCTTTCATGAGATTTATATTTATCATAAATATGATGAAGTTTTTCAATACATTGGTGATATTCATATAAAGCATCCTCTTTATTTTCAAAAGATCCAACATGTGTTCCAGAATAATAAAGTTCATAACTCATTTGATAAATATCAAATTCAATAAATGTTTTAACCATACCAATCGTATTAATATATTCTTCTACAACAAATAATTTCTTTTCATTTTTACTTAAAGCATTTTTCAAAGAATCCATACAGGTATAACTTAATATTTTCTTTCTTAAAGCATCATTTGTCTTTAACATAATAGAAAGGTAATCTTCATTTCCTTCGTTATAGTAATAACAAAATGATCCAGGATGTCTAGAAACTAATTGTTTTGGATATTTTTCTTTTAAATATATGATACTTGCATCATAACCTCTATCTTTTGAGCAAACGACAATTCTTGTTTTCTTTGAAACATAAGAAAGTAAATTTGTAAGTTCTGCAACAATACAAAAATCCATAATATTTTTCGTTATACATTCTTTTCTGATATTTGAAATATTGATAAGTTTTATATGTTTATTATTTTTATAGTTCTTTATCTTTTCATCAATATACGGATTACTAATAAAAAGATAAACTAATGTATGCTTTGGTATTTCTTCTGGTATTTGATAACCAATATTTTCACTATCTACTAAAACAATTTCTTTAATCAAATGATATTTGATTTTATTTATGATTCTTTTTAACATGCAAATCCCCCTTTTCTTTGAATCTATTATATAATGATAAAAAGGCTAATACCGTCTTATATAAGCAGGTATTAACTTATGTTTTCATTTATGATATTGATACGAGGTGATTTAAATGAATAGAAACAAAGATAGTGATTCTTATATTAAATATATATCAGTGATTGATTTAATTATTAAAAATAGTGATGAAAAAAATCCAATCACGATTAATCAAATTCAAGATTTAATTTATGATAAAGGCTATGATTTTAAAATAGACTTTAGAATCATTAAAAAATTTGTAGAAAACTATAATAATTATTATGAAGATACAATCATTAAAACTTATAAAGAAGGAAGAAATAATTACTTTTATTATGAAAATCCAAATCTAGACTTAATGGAAGCCAAAGCTATTATTGATCTTGTTTATAGTTCTCATTTCTTTACTTTAAAAACAAAAGAAAACTATAAAAAAAGAATGCAAGATCTATTCAGTATTCATAACCAAGCTTATTTCCAAAAAAGACTAAATCTGCATGTTGTTAAAAATGAAAATGAACAAGTTTTCTATCAAGAATTAGAAGTCATTACCAAAGCTATCAAAGAAAAGAAAAAAATTCGCTTTGAATATCAAAAACCTTCTTTAATCTTTAATGAAAAAAATAAAATAACCTAATTAGCTCCTATCGATACTGTCTTTTCTAACAATGAATATTATCTTTTATGCCAAGGTGCAAAAGATCAAAATACATGCATTCAATATCGTTTAGACTATGTAAAAAATGTTGAGATTGTTAAAGATAGTGAAGTAAAATTTGATGATTATCAATTAAACTCATTTGAAAAGAAGCTCAATAATATGACTTATATGTATGGTGAAGGGAAAATCGAAGTTATTGAACTTGAATTTACGCCAAATGTCTATTCCAATATGATTGATAAATTTGGTAAAGATATTCATCCTAAAAAAATAAATGAAAATCTTTATTGTGTCCAAGTAAGACACATTATAAATAGTACATTTTTTTCATGAATCATCGGTTTTGGTGGACGTATTCAAATTGCGGATAATGATGTACATAAAAAACAATTTAAAGATTTTTTAATAGAAAATTTTATAAATAAAAATAATGCTGATTAAAACGTATTCAGCATTTTTTCATCTAATATACTTATAACAAGTGTTTTACAATTACACTGAAAATCCATTAATTTTCAGTGTAATTGTAAAGATAGAGCAATAAAATATTCATCGATATTTACAGCTTCTTCAATTGCAATAGCAATGGCTACAGTAACTCCAACTAATAAATTCTTTCTTATTAAAAAAAGAAGTGTTTTTCACACTTTCTAAGCATTTTCTTTTTTCATTTTTTTACTTAAATAAATATAGAAACATATATTTAGTATAATACCAACAATTGTCGCAATTGGTGCAGCTAAACCAATATTTGTTAAATTTGCATGAGGTTGAATTGACATATAGTAAGAAAGTGGTAAACGTACAAGAAGTGTTTGAATAAGTCCCTGTACCATGACCCATACCGTTTGATAATGACCGTTAAAATAACCAATCATACTAAATAATATTGCTGTTACAATTGTTTCTAAAGCAAATCCTTTTAAATAAGCATAACCTTGTAAAATAACGGCTTTTTCTGTTGTAAAGATACTTGTAAGTAAATCTCCTTTAAATAAAACTAAGATAAAGACAACAACACCAATCGCTAAACCAATACCCATTCCTGTAAACATTGCGTGTTTTGCTCTTTTTTCATCACCAGCACCCACATTTTGGGCAACAAAAGAAGCCATTGATTGCATTAATGAACTTGGTACTAACATAGCAAAGTTAACGATTTTACAAGCAACACCATAACCGGATGATGCTTCTAATCCTAAACGGTTAATAAAAGCACATAAAGCTAAAAATGAAATTTGTGTTAAACATTCTTGAAGCGCTAATGGTAACCCAATTTTTAAAGCTCGAACACAATGTGGATTGATTTTAAAATCATGCTTTGTAATTTTAAATGGTAATTTTCTTTTAAATAATAACATTAAAGCAAAAACAACACTGATTGCTTGAGCAAAAACAGTGGCCATTGCAGCCCCTGCTGCATCTAAGTGTAATCCTGCAACAAGAACTAAATCACCAATAATATTAATAACACAGGCAACTGCCACAAATAAAAGAGGTGATTTACTATCTCCTAACCCTCTAAAGATTGCTGATAAAAGATTATAAGCAACAATAAAGAAAATCCCTGCCCCACAAATTCTCACATAAGTAGCAGTTAAACCAAGTGCTTCTTGAGGTGCTTGCATCAAAATTGAAATTGGTGATGCTAACGTAATCATAACTACAAATATGATTGCAGAAATAATTGCAAAAACTACCGTTGCTCCTCCTATTAAAGCACCAATCGAATTCATTTTCTTTTCACCAATATATCTTGCAATTAAAACTGTAATTCCCATCGCGAATTGTGTTACCACAAATGTTATCAAGTTTAAAACTTGACTTCCTGTAGAAACTGCTGAAAGTCCTGCTGTTGTTCCAAATCTTCCAACAACAAGTAAATCAACCGCTCCATAGGCCGCTTGTAAAATAAGCGCTCCTAAAACGGGAATCATAAATAATGATAATTTTTTTAAAATACTTCCCTGCGTAAAATCTGATTTAGAGTGATCCATTATTTTTCTCTCCCTTCACACATAACTTCATAAAACTTTTCAATAGTTTGAATCATACAATCTGCTTCATCGTCAGAAACATGATTCAAACACAAGGCTAATTTTTGAAAATAATCTTTATTGTATTTTTCAAAAATCATTTTTCCTTCTTTTGTAACGGTTACATAAGTGACACGTCCATCATGTTTAGCTGTTTCTTTTTTTAAATATCCTTTTTCTTCCATTGCATGAATTGTACGTGTAACTCCCGGACGAGGAAGATTTAAAACTTCACTCACATCTGAAACCCTCACTTTTTGATTTTTTTCTTCAAGTTCGATAATCGTTTCTAAATAACGTACATAGGATGGTAAAACTCCTTCAGGAAGTTTAGGCAACATATCTAAAATCCTTTTAGCCATGTAACAGCTATCTAACATTTCTTTTACTTTTTCACTTTTCATTAATCTCTCCTATTAATTACCGATGGTAATTATCATTGGTAATTATATAATTATAAAAAAGATTGTCAAGAAAAAAGATACTAACAAATTGTCAATATCTTTTAATCGTTATACTCTATAGCAAACCCAAATAACATCACTTTTAAATCTTCATCTAAAATAGAAGTATTAGTAGCTGTACCATCAATAAAATCCATGTGTTCTACATGAAATTCTTCATATAAAATTTCACAAATTGCTTTTAACTTACCTTCCTTATAAACATCTTCTAAAAGTTTACAAGCAATTTTATTTCCTTCTAGATAACGATCATTGCTTGGATTGACTTTCTCCTAAGGTTAAGCTCTATGAATAATCATCCTATCTAAATAACCAAGTCCCGTTGTTTCAATGGTTTGAACAATACTTTCTTTGGTTACTTGACATGTTTACGGATATCTTTGTCTATACCTTTTTCATTACCATATGATTGTCCTATATCAAAATGATGATAACCTAACTTTATATTTTAATTTCAATGTGAATAAAATGTGCATAATGTGCACAACTTGTGAAAATCTATTTTATTATATGTGCCGTAATAATGGTATAGCTTGAAGCATTAATTGTTATTTTTATAGCACCATTTTCAATATACCAATTTTTCCCTTTACGGTATATCAAACTCTTTTTATCTAAAACTTTATTCTTACAAAATTCTACAACATCTTCTTCAATTCCTAAATTTCTTTTAATTCTTGATATACCTAAATGTGTTGTGTGAATTTTATAAATATTCATTAATAATTCATTCTTATCCATCTTGATGACTTGTCCTTTTTAAAATAGGCCATTAACATACCTAAACTTAAATAATGATCTTTTGATATTTGTTTCTTTGTATTCATTAAAATAACAATGACAACAATTAATAAAAATTCTTTCATACACTCACCCTATCTTTTGTTTTCTTTTATTAATCATTAAGGTAATCAAAACAAAGCTTAAGGTAAATCCTAAAACAATAATACCATTAATAATTATTGGTTGTAATGTTTCTAATTTAAAATATTCTAATGTTTTAATAAGTTCATTATTTTGTACAAAATAATACGTTGGTAAAATATGAGCAATTTTTAAAACATAACTTGGCATAAATGATATTGGCACAAAGCATCCACAAAGAAACGATGTTCCTAAAGCAACAACATTGACAATACCTCCAATAGCTTGCTTATTATGGGTAATAGTTCCAATTAAGAATCCTACGGCTAAACTACATATTGAAAAAACAAATGAATTTAAAATATAAGCAATCCCATTCCCACTTAACATAATTTCTTTAAATAAGATAAAACTAATAATCATATAGGCTAACCATACAATAAAAGAAGCAAGACCTAAAGAAGCAAAAACAATCCAATTATATTTACGATATGAAAAACTGCTCATAATTGTTCTTTTACGTACACCCTCTTGATTTAAACTTGCAAGAATCATTGTCATACAGTAAACTCCCCCAGCAAGTAAGGCATAGTTTAAGAAATTAAAATAAACATTTACTTGATTCAATTTAGAAATATCTAAGGATGTGTTGAGTTTTACTTTTGTTTTTTGGTTAATCACTTGTTTGACTTTTTGATTTAAAGCTTTACCTTGATAATGCTCTTTATAAAGATTTACTGTCTTTATATATTTTTCAATTAACATTTGGGTAAAAGAAGCATTTTCATTACCATTTGATTTATATTCAATCATTGGATTTTTATCATTTACAAGATCATCACCAAAGTTTTCAGGAATATACACAACATAACTTACATCACGATAAAATAAGGCATCGTCTACTTTTTCTTGATCATTGATGTCGATATCTTTTAATGTCGCTTGTTCTTTTAAATACGAAACAAATCCTTTGGTTATTTCATTGTTTTGATCCTTATTTACAATCAAAATATCTGGTTTTGTTGCCTCATAATGATTCATATTACCAGAAGTTGTATTAAATAATGTAATTGCAAGTAAGATCACTGTATAAAGAATTAAGTTTCCTTTTAATTTATTTAAGATTTTAAAAACGGTACTAAATATAATCATATTGTTCCCTCCTTAAAGCCATAAAAGAAATAAATAAACATACAATAATAAATACTCCTAAACAACAAATATCTCTGATATATCGATTAAATGTATTGTAATAATATAAAGCATAAAAACCATCAGTAATCAAATTATTAGGATTGATAAGATTAATAATGGGTATATTTTTATCAATAACATATTTTAAAGTAACACCCATCATTCCAGACAGAACCGAGAAGAACATAGAAATCGCAATATTAATTCCTGTTTTTGCTTGTTCAGAAACTCTAAAAACAGAAGCAATAAATATCCCCATCGAAATACCTGCTAAATCACCAACTAAAGAAAGAATGATTATATAAAGCCATTGACTACCAAATTCAACATTTAAACCAAATTTTAAAAAGATTAAAAGAATTGCTAAACCAACAAGGCTTACTAAATAAGAACCTAGTGCTGAAGATAAGACAAGTATTCCTTTTTTATTTGGTGAAACAGAAACTCTTTTCCCTTTAGCGGACATATTCGCCAATTGATTATTAATAGCTGTTAAACCTAACATTCCACCATACATACAGGCCATGGCAATTAATGTATAATATTCAATTTGCATATAACTTAAATGACTACTTGATGTGTCTTTTAAAGATACTTCTTGGTTGTTGAGCTTTTGAAGAATATCATGTACAATTTGTTGAACATTAAAATTATAGTTTCCTTGCTGTATTTCACCTTCAATTTGTTTCTTTGTTAAATCTTCTATCATCCTCTTATTTTGTTTAATTTCATCCATAACAAATTGCAAGATTGTTTGTTCCATACCATTTTCTTTAATCACAATTTGTGGTTCTTGTTTATTGAAGAGAACATATCCTTCTATTTCATTATCTTCTAAAAGCTGTTCCGCCTCTTTTTTATTTACAAAATGAATACGAAATAACTGATCCTTATTTTTTTTATCAGAAAGCTCTTTAAAGGTTTTTTGATAAATTGTTTGGTTTTGATATTCCTTATTGTCAATAACTGCAATATCAAAAACTTGTAAAGCTTCGTCTTTTTCAATATTTTCAAAAGCCATGTGAAAGAAAACACCTAAAATAATAGGAAAAGCAAACATCCAAAAAATAAGAACTTTATTTTTAAAAAGTATTTTAACTGTATACTTTAGATTATGAATAAACATCAATCCCTCAATTCCTTTCCTGTTAATTTTAGGAAAACGTCATTAAGAGTTGGACCTACACGTTCAATCTTTTCCTCAATATTTGCTTCTTTCTTTAATTCATCACTTGTTCCTTGAGCAATGATCTTTCCTTTATCTAAAATAATAATACGATCACAAAGTATTTCTACTTCTTCCATATAATGTGTTGTATAAACAATTGTAGCCCCTTGATCTCTTAATTTTTTTATACCATCTAAAATATGATTACGACTTTGTGGATCAACTGCAACAGTTGGTTCATCTAAAAAGATCAATTTAGGCTTATGAGCAATCCCACAGGCAATGTTTAATCTTCGAAGTAAACCTCCGGAAAGTTGTTTAGGTAAGAACTTTTTAAAATCATTTAATCCTACTAAGTTAATTGCATCATCAACATATTGTTTTCTTTGTTTTTTATCTCGAATATATAAACCACAAAAATAATTGATATTATCATAAACATTCAATTCATCAAAAACAGCAACTTCTTGAAAAATAACTCCTATTTTTGCTTTTAAATCATAAGAATCAGGTTTCATTTCTATGCCAAAAACCTTAATAAATCCCTCTTGATATTTAAGTAATGATAAAATAGAGTTAATAGTTGTACTTTTTCCACAACCATTAGGTCCTAATAATCCTAAAATTTCTCCTTGATAAACATTAAAAGATAAATCATCAATTGCTTTTAAATTTTTATACTCTTTTGTAAGATGTGAAACTTCTATTACTTTTTCCATCATTATTTCCCCTATTCTTTTTGATAAGTTGTACCAAAATTTCTTGTTTTACATTTCCCTTTTTTACTTCATAAAGAAGCATTGAAACATATTGATCCTTTAACAAACCTACAATTTCTTCATCATTAAATTCAACAGTTTGATGTGCTACTAAACTCGCAATCCCATTAACATACAACCACATTCTTAAATGAAATTGTTTAGCATTTTCATTTGACATACCCGTTTGTTTAGAAATCGTTTCAAATATTTTATTGGTAGAATGAAACAAATTAATAAAATCAAAAGCTTCTTCATTCATATCATTATTAAACATAAGCTTAAATAATTCTGGTTCTTCTTTGGCAAAGCGAATATAGTTGATTCCTATATCTCTGTATTCTAATGGATCTGTTTCACTTTTCAAAACTTCACGATCAAAAATCTTTACAATTTCATCAATCACATCTTTTTTTAAATCATCCATATTTTCATAAATATAAAAAAGTGGTTGTGTTGAACAGCCTAATTTCTTTGCAAGCTTTCTGGCATTTAAAGCATTTAGTCCTTCACGGCTAATAATTGAAATACTTGCTTTTAAAATATCTTCTTTTTGTATTTTTCTTTTTGCTGGCATAAAATTTCCTTTCTATAACTCATGTTATATATAACTCTTGTTATAATTATAACAATATCTTCTTATCATTGTAAAGAAAAAGGATATTGCAAAATATCCTAATTATTTAAATAAGCTGCTTTTAATAAATTTTGTACAACTTCATTTTCACTTTTATATAATTGTTGTATTGTTCCTTTTTCAAGAATTTTTCCGTCATCTAAAACAATAATTTGGTCACAAAACTCATGAACCAATGAAAGATCATGACTAATGAATAGAATAGAGATATGATTCTTTTCAACATACTTTTTTAAGAGTTCAATAATTTCTCTTTGTACAACATGATCTAAACTGCTGGTAATTTCATCACAAATAAGTAATCGTGGGTGAATAATCAATGCACGCGCAATAGCTATTCTTTGTAATTGTCCCCCACTTAGTTCATGGGGATATTTTTCTAAACAGCTTTCATCCATTCCTACTTGTTTTAAGATTTTTTTTATACAATCTAAAGCTTCATTTTTATGAAGATGATAAAAGTAATGATAAGGTTCATATAAAAAAACTTTGATTTTCATCCTTGGTGAAAAACTTTCAATTGAATTTTGAAGAATAAGTTGTATATCTTTACGCCTCTTTTTAAAATCAACTGGTTTTCCTTGATATAATAAAGAACCTGAAGAGGGTTTTTCAATACCTGAAACAAGTCTTGCAAGGGTACTTTTTCCACACCCACTAACACCAATAACACCAACAACCTCACCTTCATTGATACTAAAATCAAGATGATTTAAAACAGTCTTATCGTATTTCTTTGTAAGATTTTTAGCTTCAAATAGGCGCATTATTCTTTTCCTTTCGTAATAGTGACTTTGTATAGGGATGCTTAGGAGCATTAAAAATAATCTCTACATCCCCTTTTTCTACAATCATTCCTTCTTTAATGACAACAATTTGATCTGCAATATAACGTGCTACTTGAATATTATGTGTTACAAACACAAAGGTTGTTTGTTTTTTTAGATTTAAAAGATAATCTAAAATTTGTTTTTGAATAACGACATCTAAACTGCTTGTCGGTTCATCCGCTAAAACAAGCGAAGGTTGTAAACACAACACTAATGCAATCATTACTCTTTGAGCCATTCCTCCTGATAATTCAAAAGGATACTTGTTTAAAATAGTTTCTTCTAACCCCATTTGTTTTAAATAATGAATAGCTATTTTACGTGATTGTTTTTTTGAATATTTAAAATGTGTATGCAAACTTTCATAGAAGTGTTCTTCAATATTTTGATAATCATCAAAATAAGTGAGAGGATTTTGAAAAATCACGCCTATTTTCTTTCCCCTATAACCATCTAAATTCTTTTTTAATAAATTATCTTCTTTAAATAAAATTTTTCCCTCTGTAATTTTTGCATCATCACTTAACAATCCTATTGTTGCTTTAAGTAATGTTGATTTTCCACTACCACTTTGACCGACAATAACCGTAATTTGATTTCTAGGAATTATTAAATCTATATGATGTAAAATCTCTTGTTCATTGTAAGTCAATGTTAAATTTTGATAATTTAATATACTCATTTAAGATCAATATCCTTTGTAATCATATAATAGTCAACCGGATGACAAACAGCTCCTTTGACCTTAGAAGAAGTAACTGTATTTAAAGGAACATAAGAAACATAAATATTGGCAGCATCATCTAAAATCATTTCACTTGCCTGAATAGCAAGTTGTTGTCTTTGTTTTAAATCATAAATTGTGGAAAATTGTTGAATCAAATTGTCAAGGTTTACGTTTTTATAACGCCCTGTATTACTTGAACCCGTTGATAAATAACGTTGCTGAATAAAGGTTTCTGGATCGCCTGTAGGTGCACTTGAATCATTAGCTGAACATAGATCAAAAGTTCCTGCTGCTTTAATATCATTCGCATTTTCAACTTGATTAAGTTTGATTTTAATATCTATTTTTTTAGCTTCGCTTTGCATAGATTGCGCAATAATATTTGCATCTGCCGATCCATGATCCGCACTTTCATAATAATTTAAAATAATTTCTTGTCCATCCTTTTCTCTAATACCATCCTTATTGGTATCAACATAACCTGCTTCATCTAAAAGGCGATTGGCTTCTTTTAAATCAAGGCTATAGCCATTAGAAACATTTCCATAAGGTAAAGCACTTGAATAAAGCCCAGTTGCTTCTTTTCCTCCAATCAATTTAACAATACTTTTACGATCTACACTATAAGATAAAGCTTTTCTAATCGTTAAATCACTTAAAAATGTTGTTTCATTATTCATATAAATGACATTTGTACGTGGCCCTAAAACTTCTAAAACCTGATAATCTTTATTATTTCTAAATAATTTTAAACTTGAATAATCAATCGTATTTGCAAGATCAACTTCACCCGATTGTAACGCTAAAACACGTGCATCAGAATCTGCCACTTGACTAAAATGAACATGGTCAAGTTTTGCTTTACCATCGTAATATTTTTTATTTTTGCTTGTATCAATTGTTTTTTCTGAAACAAAATCATCCACTACAAAAGGTCCAGTACAAAGAGGGTGTTTAGCAATATCTTCTTCGCTTTGACTTGCATCATAAATAGTAAAAAGTGGTTCACAAAGATTATTTAAGATCGCCCCACTTGATTTATTTAAATAAAGATAAACATCTTGTTTGTCAGCTTCAACATGATTTAAATCAAAATAATCGATTGCTCTTGTGTTTTTTTCAAAAGCTCTTTCTAAACATGCTTTTACATTTTCTCCTGTAACTTTGTTACCATTTGAAAAAGTGATATGATCTTTTAAAGTCAATTTCCAAGTTGTATCATCAATTTGTTCATAGGATTTGGCCAGATTTGGTTCCACTTCATATTTTTCATTAAGTTTTAACAATGTTTCTCCTACCCCAATACGACTTAAAACCCATCCATCATAATTATTTGTTGGATCTAAAGACGTTGAAATCCAAAACATAGCAGCATTAAGTGTTTTACTTGATTCATTTTTGTTTGAATTAGAACATCCACATAAAGTCGTTAACATAAATAAACAAAGCAATAATTTTATTTTCTTCATAACTTCTCCTCATAATGTTTAGGATCTAAATAATCCCTTATATCTTCTGATAATAAATTAAAAATAAACACACAAATAAATAAAACAAGTCCTGGAAAAAACATCATCCATGGAGCCACTTGCATAAATTGTTTACTTTCATAAAGCATCGCTCCCCATTCTGGTTGCGGTGGTTGACTGGCAAGTCCTAAAAAGCTTAAACCTGCAAGTGAAATCATCATATTTCCAATATCTAAAAAAGCTGTTACAAGTATTTGTGATAAAATATTTGGTAATAAATAACGAATGACTCTTTGAAGTGGTGGAACACCCGACATTTTAGATATCACTAAATAATTCTTTTTCTTTTCTTGTTTGACAAGAGCTAGTGTCAATCTTGCATATTTTGTCCACCAAATAAGTGCTAAAGCAAAAACCGTATTAAAGAGACCTGCACCTACGATACCAACAACTGCAATCTCAAAAATAGTATCAGGAAAAGCAAGTAATCCATTAATTATATTATTAAAAAAAGATTCAACTTTATCATTAGACAAGCCTGCAATTAAGCCAACAATCATTCCAATAAAAACAATTAAAAACAACATCAAAAAAGTCAAACCAAAAGAAGTTTTTGCACCACAAAGAATACGACTAAAAACATCTCTTCCTAATTTATCTGTACCAAAAATATGTAAGAAACTTGGTGGTTGTAAAGAAAAATCATAATTAACTTTTAAAGGATCATAAGGCGCTAAAAAAGAACCAAATAGAGCAATAAGTAATGATAAAACAGCAAGACCAATCTCAATTTTTAACTTTCTTTTCATTGAAACGCCTCCTTAATCGTGGATTTAATACTTGTTGAAAAATATCAACAAATAGATTAACAATGACATAGATCAATGCCATATAAATTGCATAAGCTTGAATAATTGGATAATCACGATAACGAATAGCTTCTACAACCATGTTACCTAAACCTTGATATGAAAAAATCGTTTCGATAATTGCTGTTCCACCAAGTAAATGTCCAATAGAAAGACCTAATAAAGAAGAAAGTGTCGTAAAAACATGAGGTAAAACATGTTTTAGTAAAATTTCTGATTGTTTCGTTCCTCGTGCTTTGAGTCCAATAACATAATCTTGATTTAATTGTTCTAAAATAGCATTTTGAATCATTCTTGTATAAGAACAAATCAGCGGAAAACTTAAACAACAAACAGGTAAAACAAGACCTTTTAAACTACTTCCACTAATAACAGGAAACAATTGAATCTTTACTGAAAAAAGCAGAATTAAAAGAAGTGCTAACCAAAAATTAGGTAAAGATAAACCTAAAAAAGAGATATTTTTTAAAATAGAATTAATCAAACTATGACGATGAGTAGCACTATAAATTCCTAAAGGAATCGAAAAAGCTAAAACAACAACAAATGAAAACATCGCTAATTTTAAAGTATTTGGTAACTTTAATAACATTTGTTGATTCACATCTTGTCCATAATGATAAGAATAACCTAAATCACCATGAACAAAATCATTCAACCAGTCAACATAGCGAACAACAATATTTTTATCGAGACCCATTTCATGTCGTGTTTCATTTAAAACTTCCTCGCTAGGTGTAATTCCTTTAGATAAATAATACATTTCAGCACTATCACTTGGTGCCAAATCTGTCATAATAAAGGTAACAAGTGTCACCAAGAAAAGAACTGAAAATAATGATAAAATTCTTTTCATTATTTAATCGCATGTATTAAGAATTGACGAATCAATTCTTTTCCTTCCTTTGTTTTTTCTTTTGAAAGTATTTCACTTTCAATTTGTTGAAAACCGATTTCTTTTAGAATTTCTATATCATATTGAGGTCGTAAAACATAAGATAACTTTAATTCTTTAGCAATATTATCAATAATAGAAACATCAATTCCTTCCATATGTTGATGATCACGATGTCCAGCTCTATTATAATCTTGATCTTGATAGTAATAATAATGATTCCCATCAATATTTAAAAGATGTCCTTGTTTTTTTAAAACTCTAACCATCTCTTGATAGGCTTGTACAGGCTTTTCTAAATTCCATGTTACATTACGTGTGATAATCAAATCAAAAGTTTCATCTTGAAAAGCTAAATCTTGAACATCCACCTTCTGAAACTCAACATTTGCCTTAAACTTGCGTGCATTGTTTCTAGCCTCTTCTAACATATTATCACTATAATCAATGCCAATAACTTGGCATCCTAAATTTGTAAGCATAACAGAAAAAAATCCTGGGCCACACCCTAAATCTAACACTTTCATTCCTTTATTTATTTTTAGATAACGATTTATTAATTCTATCCATTTTTCTTGATCATATAAAAGTTCTTCTTGGTTATCCAAAGAATAACCAAAAGAACGTTGATTCCAATAATCTGCAATTTTATTTAACTGACTTGTCATAAATTCTCCTTTATTTAACAAGATGATATATTTCTTGTAAAGAACATTGATGTTTTAACGCTAATTTTTTAGCACTTTCATATTCTGGATAACATCTTTTTTCACCATCAATTTCTACTTCTTTTACTTGAAGTTTTCCAAGAGGTGTTTCGATTTCTTTAATTTGTCTTTTTAAAACAGTTCTTTGTTCCTTACGATAACGAATACCAATAGTTGTTGTTTGCGTAAAAATCACTTTTTGTAAGAGACCTATCTTTTCTTCATTACAAACGACCGTCAAGCGATAAGCTGGTCTATTTTTTTTCATAAAGATAGACGTAAAGAAAACATCTAAAGCTCCTTGATCTAAAAGCTGTTCCATTACAAAACCAAGCATTTCTCCACTACAATCATCAATGTTGGTTTCCATGACTATAATTTCGTTTTTTTTTTTAATTTCTCCAAGGGATACTTTTAAAACATTTGGAATTACCAAATCTTTTGTACCCGTTCCCCAACCTACTTTTTGAACATTCATAGCAGGCATTGTAGTAAATTCACTCGCAATTTCTGCGATGATTGCAGCACCTGTTGGTGTAACAAGTTCTGTATCTACATCAATTTGTCGAGTGATAGCATTACTTGCTGCAAAGATTTCAGACGTTGCAGGTACAGGAACAGAAATCATTCCATGAGCACATTCAATAAATCCATATCCATCATTAACGACACTACTATAAATAACATCTGGATTGATTTTACATAATAAAATCGCTGTTCCTATAATATCAACAATAGAGTCAATTGCTCCTACTTCATGAAAATGAACATTTTCTAAACTTTCATTATGAACTTTACTTTCAGCTTTAGCAACTCTTAAAAAGATACGTTTAGCAAGATCTTTCGCTTTTTCATCAATTTCACTTTCATCAATAATTTTATTAACATCGAATAAATTACGATGTTCATGGTGATGAACGTGTTCATGGTGTAAATGTTCATGTTCATGCTCATGATGATGTTCGTGTTCTAAATGAACATCAACATAAGTTCCTGTAATACCATTTTTCTTTTCTTTAGAAATATGGATATGATACCCATCTACATGTAATTTTTTTAATTCATTAACTAAATAATGAGGATCATCAATCAATTCAGATAACGCTCCTAAAGTCATATTTCCACTGATTCCACTACTACAATCAAAATATAATACTTTCACTATTTCTTTCCTCCTAAACAATTAATGGTATGAGCCATAAATCCTGCCCCAAATCCATTATCAATATTGACAACACTAACCCCACTAGCACAGCTATTAAGCATGGCAAGAAGAGCAGACAATCCATCAAAGTTAGCGCCATACCCAATGGATGTTGGTACGGCAATAACTGGTTTATCAACAAGTCCTCCAACAACGGAAGCGAGGGCCCCTTCCATTCCTGCACAAACAACTAAAACATTTGCCCTTTGAATAGTATCTAAACGATGAAACAAACGATGAATACCAGCAACACCCACATCACTGATGAGTTCAACTTCGTTACCTAAAAATTGAGCTGTAAGCATAGCTTCACGAGCAACCGGTAAATCTGATGTTCCAGCACAAACAACAACAATTTTTCCTTTATTGATTTCTTTTTGTTCTTCATCAATATAACAAATGTGCGATAAAGAATCATAAATCATTTGTGGAAATTCTTTTAAGATAGCTTCATTTTTTTCTTGGTCAACACGTGTAATTAAAATAGAATGAATATCATGGTCCAACATGTCTTTTACAATCCCAATGATTTGTTCCTTGGTTTTTCCAGCACCATAGATTACTTCATTATTTCCTGTTCTCTTTTTTCGATTATAATCAATCGTTGCATAATCTAAGGGTTGTTCAATCATTTTTTGAGCTTGTTCAATTGTTAGTTCATTATTTTTAACCTTTTGTAGAATTTCTAATGTTTTCAATATCATAACCCCCACTTCTAATTCCTTCTAAATCAAGTGTTACAAATCTAAATCCAAGATTTTTAATATTTTGAATCAATTCTTTATTTTCAATTATTTTCATAAAATCTTCTGGTTCTACTTCAAGACGTGCTACATCTCCATGTACTCTTAAACGTACATGAAGCATTCCTAAATCATGTAAATATTTTTCACCTGTTTCAACAAGTTTTAATTTTTCTAAAGTAAGCTCTGTATTGTAGTCAAAACGTGAAGCAAGACAGGCATTGGATGGTTTATTATAAGTAGCAATACCAAGCTGTTTAGAATAATCTCTAATTTCTTGTTTTACTAAATTATTGTTCGCTAAAGGAGAAATAATACCTAATTCTTCACAAGCTTTTAATCCTGGTCGATACACTTTTTCATCATCTTTATTTTTCCCATCTAAAACATAAGTAAAGTCATGTTCTTTAGCAACGGCAATAACTTTTGACATAATGCTTCTTTTACAATGATAACAACGATCCTTATGATTAAAATGAAAAGCTTCTACATCTAATGGATTGACTGATAAAACCACATGATTTGAATCTTTTAATTGTTCAAGAGCACCTTCAATGTCTTCTTTTGACATCATTGCTCCTCGACATAAAACAGGTAAAACATTTTCTTTTCCTAATGTTTCAAGAGCTACATGGAATAAAAAGTTGGAATCAACACCCCCACTATAAGCAATCGCAACTTTTCCATAATTTCTTAGTTCTTCTTGTAATAATTCTAGTTTATTCATATAAATCCCCTAAACTCCTCTATACGACTTCTACTTAAAGGCTTATTTAATATCGAAAAAAGTCATATTTATTATTTTACTCAAAAAAATATCGTATACATAAGCAGTTTATAGTTTCAACTATAATCGATACTTCATGTATACGATATCCTCTATTTTTCTAATCTTTCAATCATAACGACAAGGTCATCAATATATTCAGATATTGATTTAGATGCAACACCTACAACTTGAGCACTGCATTTAGAAACAGGAATAAAATATTTACGTGCTTCACTTTCTCCAATAGCATTTGCCATAGCTGGTGTAATTTCACCATACATTGAATTTGCAAAAGCAACTCCAATCGGACCAACAACAATAGAGGCATGTTTAACATTATAAACAACAGCATTTTCCCCCGTTGCAATAATATCAGCACCACCTTTTTTTAGCTGTGTTGTTGCCATACTATTGGTTCCAATACCAATGATGGTATATTCTGGATGTTTTTCTTTTAAAACTTGTATAATATTTTTTCCAATTCCGCCACCTTGTCCATCAATAACAACAATTTCCATTTTTCCTCCTGATATATAATAAACTTCTTGTTTATTTTCGATTTCGTATCTCTATATCTTATTCATGAAAATAATCAGTAATTTCTTGCATATGTTCACTTTGTTGAACATGAAATGGACATCGTTTATCACAATGGTGACAAACAATGCAATCACTTGCTTTTAAAGCTAAATGATGATAATGATCTGCAGCAAGTTCATCTTTTAAACGAGCAAGATCATAATATTTATTAATCAAGGTAGTGTCTAACCCTTTTGAACAAGGATGACAATGTTTATAATAAACAAATTGATTACAATTTTCTAATATTGGAAATATTCTTAAAATTGAATAATCTTTTTCTACATCAGATACTTCTAAATAATGAAGAGTACGTGTTAAATCATCATTTCTAATTCCTGGCAAAACTGTTAAAATAGACAGTTTATCTAAAGCATACTGCATATATTGAGTTTCTGTCAAGGCTTAATGAAATGGTGACTCATCTTCTTCTCAAAGTTTTCCTCCACAAAAGGCTTTCATTACAGTAATACCTACGCCTTCTTTTTTTAGACAACGATATAAATCCATACGTTCATCAAATTCATCAATGGCGAAGTCTTCAAACTTCAAATCATAAGCTGAATCAATACTAAACATGTCAATATCTAAAACTTGATGAACAAGTTTTAGCGAATGTGATGATAAATCAATATGATGAATAGTTGCTTTTTTTAATCTAATATATAATCTAAAGCACCATAATAGGTTTTAAATTCGTTGTCCAACCATACTCTTCTGATGAATATTCAACACCAAAATGAATTTGTAAGTAAATTTGATTACTTCTTGACTTACTTATTCTAAAGAATCTCCCCCTAAACTAATAATATTTATTTCTTCATTTCTATGTAGCAATTTTCTATATTCCGTTATTTTTCAAAATGACCTGCAACATCTTTCAAGTATTGAATAATTGATAAATGTTGTGGACATACTCCTTCACATTGACCACATTCAACACAATCACTTGCTTTACCAAAGGTTTTTGTTAAGTTGTTGTAGTATTCTCCTTGTGGTGTCCATCCTTTTTCTTCTACTTCTTGTAAATCTGCATTATATAATGAAAAGTATTTTGGAATGGCAATATTCATAGGACAACCATCAACGCAATAAGCACATCCTGTACATGGGACAGTAATTGTTGAATTAATGGCAGTAACTGCTTTTTTAATTAAAGCATATTCTTCTTCATTTAATGGTTTAAAATTTTCCATATAACCTAAGTTATCTTCTAATTGTTCCATATTAGACATACCACTTAAAACCATCATAACGTTTTCTTGACTTGCTGCAAAACGAATAGCCCAAGAAGGAATTGACATATCCGGATGATATTCTTTAAACATCTTTTCAACTTCTTCTGGTACTTTCGCAAGTGTTCCACCTTTTACAGGTTCCATAACGATAACAGGTTTATGATGTTTTGTAGCTACTTCATAACATTTTCTTGATTGAACACCAACATTGTCCCAATCAAGATAGTTGATTTGTAATTGTACAAATTCAAATTCTGGGTGTTCTGTTAGAACTTGATCAAGCAATTCAGGACCATCATGATAAGAAAAACCAATAGTTTTAACTAAACCTTTTGCTTTTTTATCTTGTATCCAGTTAAAGCAATCTAATTCATTATAAACTTCAATACTATGTGTATTAATATCATGTAATAAATAATAATCAAAATATTCTACACCTGTTTTTGAAAGTTGTTCATTAAAGATATGATCACGATCTTCTTTTGTTTTAATAAAACCTGAATGTAATTTTGTTGCAAGTGTATAAGCATCTCTTGGGTAACGTGATACAAGTGCTTCTTTTGCAGCATTTTCACTTGCAAATCCACAATACATCCATGCAGTATCAAAATATGTAAAACCTTTTTCGATAAATGTGTCAACCATCTTTTTTGTTTGTTCAATATCGATTTTTGAAGCATCGTTTGGATCTAATGATGGTAAACACATTAAACCAAAACCTAATTTCTTTTGACTCATTTCCTTTTTCCTCCTATTTATTTTCCTTAAATTAGCCTTCAAGTAAGTATTCTTACCTTTTATTATTTTATCATTCTTGTATAATTGAGGCAAATACCTCTTTTAAATAGCACACTATGTCTTTTAAGCATGGAAAAGATTAATCATCTATTTCAATAAGTTCATATTCTCTTGAACCATATCCAAGTGCTGAGGCTGCTTCAATGGTATGAATACCATGACGAGATTCAATTCTTTCAATTAAATGGTCTCTTCCCTTATCATTAGAAGCATAAACTAAATCAATACATGCTTGATCAATAGCAATTGGATCCGTTGAAATTAAAATACCAATATCATCCATACATGGATCTTCTGCCACTGCACAACAATCGCAATCAACAGACATATTTTTCATAACATTGATATAAACAATGTTTCCTTTAAAATATTCATGAACTGACTTAGCTGCATCCGCCATTGATTCTAAAAACAAATCATGATCAGCTGTCCAAATCTTTTCAGGTTCTCCTGCCCCATGAATATAAGCTTTTCCATAAGATGAAGCACAACCAATTGAAAGTTGTTTTAAAGCTCCGCCATAACCACCCATTGGATGTCCTTTAAAATGTGATAAAACAATCATTCCATCATAGTTTTTCATATCTTTTCCAACATAGTTTTTTTGAATCACTTTTCCTTCAGGAATATCTAGAATCATATCAGGACCTTCAGCATCCATTAAATCTACTTCAAAATATTTAGACCATCCATGTTTTTCAATTGTTTTTAAATGTTTTTCAGTTGTATTTCTAGATCCTTCATAAGCTGTATTACACTCCACAACTGTTCCATTTAACTTATCAATAATTGGTCTCCAAAAATCAGGTTTTAAAAAGTTTTGATTTCCTTCTTCCCCTGAATGAAGTTTAACAGCAATCTTTCCTATTAATTTTTTTCCTAATACTTCATACATTTCTAAAACCTTTTCAGGTGTTATTATTCTTGTAAAATAAACTTTTGATTTCATAAGTAATCCTCCTTTCAAACAAACTATAAACCTAAAGTTGAGTTTAGAGTCAAGAGGATTTTTAATATTTTTTAAAGTTTTCGTTCTCTTAAAATACCATGATAATTTCTATCAACACATGTCCCTTTTTCTACAAAACCAAGCATTGAATAATAATCTTCCAAAGTTTCATTTCCACGTAAAGAATCTAATCTTAAATATTCTTTTCCTTTTTCTTTAGCGAAACTTTCTAAATAAGAAAAGAATAATTTTCCTGTTCCTTTTTGATAAGGATTAGAAGCCAAGTTATGAATATAATACGCATTTGCTTGATCTTTCCAACGCGCATCTTCTTCTAATAAAACAGCTCCACATACAAGTTGATTCGTTTCTTGATCAATCAATCCATAGAGATGTCCTTTTTGCTTTCTTTTTCATAATATTCTAATGGATAAATAATTTCATAATCCCCTTTTTTCCATTGTTGTATCCTTTTTTGTTCGAACCAATCTATTCTTTCAAGAATGAGTTGAAACATTGCTTTTGCATCTTGTTTATCCAATTGTTTAAACATGTAGTTTTTCATCTTATTTACTCCTTATAATTTTTATTATTTTATCCTAATATTTCTTTTAAAACAATGTCTATTTATAAGTAAAACTTATAAAAATGATTAGAAAGAGATATTATTTATTTTAATACTTTCTTTATTATTTTTTATAAAGGAAAAAGGCAATATGAATACATATTTTAATGAAGTAAAGAAAAATTTTGTCTTTGGTTGTATACTAGATGAAGAAATAACAGTTACGGAAACACTTTGTGTTTAGGAGTTTATACAATGAATTAGTGAGATTTGTTAAAATGTATGGTACTCCTCTATTCAAGATGATGATGAAGAAATGATGATTTGGGTTTTAGAAATGATACTTGCAATGAGAACGAAAGAGAAAAGTAAAGTATTCCCACTCAAATGATAAGCATAAATACCAATTTATTTGATAGCCACTTTAGAACGCCGAATACTTGTAAGCCACATAAAATCCAAATGACCTAAAAACGAACTTGTAAGCAACTTGAAATTTTAATGAGTAATTCTTTAAAATTATCAAAAAAAATGAAATTTTTCATGAGATTCAGCAGAAATACCGATTTTTCATAAAAAATGACCTCAAAAATGAGTACAACACAAAATAATAGATAACAATATTGTTCTCAAAACATTCTCAGCGAAAAAAAGTGCCTGTAAATAGGCACTTTTAAACGATTTGGATTATTCAAACTCAATTGTTCCTGGAGGTTTACTTGTAATATCATACATTACTCTGTTTACCCCACGAACTTCGTTTATAATACGTGACATAACTTTATTTAATACTTCATAAGGAATTTCTGCAGCTTCTGCTGTCATGAAATCGATAGTATTAACCGCACGTAAGGCGATTGCATAATCATAAGTTCTCTCATCACCCATAACTCCTACAGAACGCATGTTTGTAAGAGCAGCAAAGTATTGACCGATCGAACGATCTAATCCTGCATTAGCAATTTCTTCTCTATAGATCGCATCTGCATCTTGCACGATTTTTACTTTTTCAGCATTGACTTCACCAATAATACGAATACCAAGACCTGGTCCTGGGAATGGTTGCCTAAATACTAAGTATTCAGGAATTCCTAATTCTAAACCAACTTTACGTACTTCATCTTTGAATAAATCACGTAATGGTTCAATAATTTCTTTAAAATCAACATGATCTGGCAATCCACCAACATTATGATGTGATTTGATAACCGCAGATTCTCCACCAAGACCACTTTCAACAACATCTGGATAAATTGTTCCTTGTACTAAGAAATCAACTGCTCCAATTTTCTTTGCTTCTTCTTCAAAAACACGAATAAATTCTTCACCAATGATTTTACGTTTAGCTTCCGGTTCAGTAACACCTTTTAACTTTTCATAATATCTTTCTTGTGCATTTACTCTAATGAAATTTAATTCATAATTTCCATCAGGTCCAAAGACAGCTTCTACTTCATCCCCTTCGTTTTTACGAAGTAAACCATGATCTACAAAGACACAAGTTAATTGATTACCAATAGCTTTAGAAAGTAAAACGGCTGCAACAGATGAGTCAACACCACCTGATAAAGCACATAATACTTTACCATTACCAACTTTTTCTTTGATCGCTTTGATTTGTTCTTCAACGAAAGAATCCATGCGCCAATCACCAGCACAGTTACATACATCTAAAACAAAGTTAGAAAGCATTGTTTTACCATATTCACTATGTAAAACTTCCGGATGGAACTGAATCGCATATAAATCTTTTTCTTTATCTTCACAAGATGCTACTGGACAATCTTTTGTATGTGTTGTAATTTCAAAACCAGGTGCAATTTTTGAAATATAATCAAAATGTGACATCCAAACTGTAGATGTTTCAGGAACACCTTTTAAAATTTTAGATTGTGGTTGATCAACTAATAAAATTGATTTACCATATTCTCTTACATCTGCTCTTTCAACTTTTCCACCTAAAACATGTTGCATTAATTGAGCACCATAACATAAACCTAATACAGGAATACCTAATTCAAATAATTCTTTAGAATAAGTTGGTGAATCTTCTAAATAACAACTATTTGGTCCACCTGTTAAAATGATTCCTTTAGGATTCATTTCTTTAATTTTTTCTAAAGGTGTTTTATAAGAATAGATTTCACAATAAACATTGCATTCACGAACACGACGAGCAACTAATTGATTATATTGCCCACCGAAATCCATGACAATGACTAATTCTCTTTTCATGAAAGACCTCCTTTATTAAAATTTAATATCTTTTAAAACAACTGTTTGTTCTCTATCTGGTCCAACACTGAACATTCTTACTGGACAATGAACAAGTTCTTCGATTTTACGAATATAATTTTGACAATTTACTGGTAATTCTTCAAAAGATTTTACATGTGTAATATCTTCTTTCCATCCTGGTAATTCTTCATAAACAGGTTCACATCTTTCAATATCTTTAACAGTTGCAGGTAAACCATAAATTTCTTTACCATCTAATTTATAAGCTTTACAGATTTTGATTGTATCAAATCCACTCATAACATCTAATAACATTAATGAAATACCTGTTAAAGAAGACATTCTTCTTGATTGATTAACAACTACTGCATCAAACCAACCAGTTCTTCTTGGACGTTCAGTTACAGTACCATATTCATGTCCTCTTTCTCTAATTAAATCACCTGTTGCATCATTTAATTCAGTTGGGAATGGTCCTGATCCAACACGAGTTGTATAAGCTTTAATAATTCCAATTGCTTCTTTGATATATAAAGGTCCAATACCAGCCCCTTCAGATACCCCATTAGCTCCTGGATGTGATGATGTAACAAATGGATAAGTACCATAATCAATATCTAACATAGCTCCTTGAGCTCCTTCAAATAAGACTTTTTTATCTTCTCTTAAATATTGATCTAATAACATACCTGTATCACAAACTAAAGGTTTAATAATTTTAGCGTATTCTTTGTATTCTTCAAAAATTTCTTCTACAGTAAACATATCTTTTAATTCAGGATATTCTGCAACTTTCATTGGGAAAGTTTCTTTTAATCTTTCTAAGAATAATTCTTCATCAATGAATTCTCCCATTCGAATACCAATACGACTATATTTGTCTACATAAGCAGGTCCAATACCTCTTTTTGTAGTTCCAATACTTTTATCACCTTTTCTCTTTTCTTGCAATTCATCAATTTCAAGATGATAAGGTAAAATCACATGACAACGATCTGAAATTCTAATTTTGCTTGTATCAATACCACCATCATTTAAATATTTCACTTCTTCTAAAAATGCTTTAGGATTAACAACCATCCCATTTCCCATAATTACTTCATGCCCAGAGAAAATACCTGATGGTATTAATTTTAAAGCAAATTTCTTACCACCATAAACAATGGTATGACCTGCATTGTTCCCTCCAGCATAACGACATACAACATCTGCTTTTTGTGCAAGGTAATCGGTAACTTTTCCTTTACCTTCATCTCCCCACATACTTCCTACAACAACTACACCAGCCATAATTCATTTCCACCTTTCTATCATTGGCTTTTTCATACATTTTTATTATATGCTATATTTTAATATAAGTAAAATTAATATATAATATATTTGATATAAGGAGTACTAATATGATAAAACTAGAACAATATAAGATATTTAACGAAGCTGCATCTACCCTTTCTTTTTCAAAAGCAGCAAAGAATTTATTCATTTCACAATCCGCTGTTTCTCAAACAATCCATGCTTTAGAAAAAGAACTCAATACCCAACTCTTCATTCGTTTAAACAAAGGCGTTACTCTTACTAAAGAAGGTATGCTCCTTCATAAAAACATTACTGAAGCCCTTGCTCTAATTACCAGTGTTGAAAATGAACTTTCTCATTATAATGAATTACTTTCAGGACAGTTAAATATTGGTGCTGGTGATTCAATTTGTGAAAATTACTTAATTGATTTATTAAAACAATTTCATCATCTTTATCCAACAATCAAAATCAATGTTGTCAATGGAACTTCTATTGAAACAGTTGAACATTTAAAAAATGGAACGATTGATCTTGCCTTTATCAATCTTCCTTTTGATGATGAAAGTCTAGCGATGAAAGAATGTTTAACAATTCATGATATCTTTATCTCTAAAGAAAAAGATGATCATCTTTACAGCTATCAAGAAATTGCGAAAAAGAATCTTATTCTTTTAGAAAAATCAAGCAATTCAAGAAATTATATTGATAAATACTTTGCTAAACATGGAATTTTATTAAATCCTGAAATGGAATTAGGAGCCCATCATTTACTCTTAGAATTTACTCATGCCAATTTAGGAAATGCGTGTGTTGTTAAAGAATTCTCTCATGATTTTTTAGACAAAAATAAAGTTTATGAAATACAATTAAAAAAGCCCCTTCCTTCAAGAAGCATTGGCTATACTTATCTTAAAAGAAGAAGCTTATCACAAGCAACTTTAAAATTTATCGAATTAATTGATCAATTTGATAAATCAATTTAGATTCTAATTTAGGTAAAGAAAGACTCGCTTTGACAAGTAAAGGAATATCGAAAAATATTTCTTTTTCTTTATATTTTAATAACACATGAACAATTTCACCTAATGGATGTTCCTTCAAAGTTAAATGAATAAAGACTGGCCCTCCATTATTAACAAAATAATCACTTAATGAAAAATCACATTCATTTAATATCGTAAAACCATTGACCTTTTTCATCACTTCTTCAAACAAATTAGGATTTTCTACAAGATAATCCTTTAATTTTTCTTCAATCATTTTCTTTGTTTGCTTAACAAGTTCATCGGCTTCACTTTGACGTTTTGCTTTAACCCCTAGTCTTACCCTTACATACTCTTCAGAAGCATACAAAGCAATAGAAATATCTTTTTGACTTTGAACAATATCATCAATCAAAGTAGCCGCTGCTGATTCACCAATGCCTTGTGTTACTAAGTCGTACGTATAAATTTTCGCTTGGCGATATTTTTCTAAATAAGGTTTTAGTTGATGATCAACTACATAAGTCATCTCTTTAGGTGGTCCAGGAAGATTAACAATCATTTTTTTATCTTTAGACATCACACAGCCATTGGCTGTTCCAATAGGATTATCTAACACATAACAATTTTTAGGAAAGTAAGCTTGTTTAAAGTTATTATCACTAACTTTATCAAGTTGTGTTACAAAGCAACATTTATCATTGACTTTCTTTGCTTCATCTTCATCAAAAATCATTTCTAATCCTAAATATTTTGCGGATAATTCTTTTGTAAGATCATCCTCAGTAGGTCCTAATCCTCCTGTAGTAATGACACAATCACATCCTCTATTAAAAGCAATATCTAAACAATCTAAAAATCTTTGTGGATTATCACCCACCACCGTTTGAAAGAAAACATTAAAACCTAATTCCTTACACATTTTTTGTAAATAAGTTGCATTAGTATTGATAATTTCACCAAGTAATAGTTCAGTTCCTACATTAATAATTTCTACATTCATAACCGTCCTCCTTTACAAAAAAAGAAGCGTAAAACACTTCTAAATTAATGAAAATCCTAAAAAACTAACCACCATCATAATTACACCAGCAAGTAAAACTCCTAGCATAACGGCAATCGTTGTTGATTTAAAATCCATATCTAAAATACTAGCTGCAAGTGTTCCTGTCCATGCACCTGTCCCTGGAAGTGGAATTCCTACAAATAATAATAAAGCAACAAAAGTACTTCTTCCTACTTTCTCTTGAAGTTTCTTTCCACCTCTTTCACCTTTGTCTAAACACCAAGTGAAAAATTTACCAATAACTGGTTTATCACAACCCCATACTAAAACCTTTCTAGCAAATAAGTAAATAAAAGGTACAGGTACCATATTTGCTAAAATACAAACAATATAAGATGGAATAATTGGTAATCCTAATCCTTGAGAAACAGGAATTGCTCCTCTAAGTTCAATTAAAGGTACCATTGATATTAATGCAATATATAAATAATTCATCTAAAATCTCCTTTTTAACATTCTCATTATAACAAACCAAACGGATTTGACAACATCCTTTTATTTTCTACGATATGCAACTTGGTTAAAAGTATACTTGTCTACACGATAATAAGTATACCCATATTCAATACATTTACCATTATGTAAGCATGTAATCGATAAAACTCTAAGCAAAGGTGTCACCGGATCAACTTGTAAATATTTTCCTAGTTCTTCACCCGCTAAAACCGCATCAATTTGTTGATCGGAAAAAGCAATATGTAAATTGAGATCATTTTCAAAATGATTAAATAAAGATGTACTGGATACTTCTAAAGGAATATCTCCTGTTAAATCATAATTACAGTAATCATCTTCAAAACATAAAGGCTCTCCGTTTACAAGTCTTACACGTTTAACGTGCCATACTTTATTATCTTCTAAAGCCATTTCTTTTTTCATTAAAGCTGTAGCTTCTTCAAGTTCATTTAAAACAACATGACTTGTACAATCTTCTTTTTTCTTAGCACAATCTTCTGTAACACTGTTTAATCCATCAAAACTTTTAAATCTGGATTTTTTACAAACAAATGAACCTACCTTAGGTACAGAATAAATCACATTTTCATTAATCAACTCTGTTAAAGCTTGGCGCACTGTCATTCGGGTAACACCAAAAAGTTCACACAAAGCATGTTCACTTTCAATTTGTTCATTTTCATTATATTTTTCATCTTCAATATTTTGAATAATATATTCTTTAATCTTGACATATTGTGGTTTTCTTTTCACCATAACATCATCCCCTCGGCTTGTACTATACCATATATAAACATGTTTTGAAAAGAAAAAGAAGCAAATTTCTTTGCTTCTAAATTTCGCTACCTTCAAATTGTGATTGATAAAGTGAGGCATAGAATCCACCTTTTTCTAACAATTCATCATGATTACCAATTTCTACAATATCGCCATCCTTCATGACAATGATTGTATTGGCATCACGAATTGTTGATAAACGATGTGCAATAACAAAACTTGTGCGCCCTTCCATTAATTTTTCCATACCTTTTTGTATAAGAACTTCTGTACGAGTATCGACCGAAGATGTTGCTTCATCTAAAATAAGAATTTTAGGATCTTTTAGAAACGCTCTCGCAATTGTCAATAATTGTTTTTGACCTTGTGAAATATTTGAAGTTTCTTCATCAAGAATCGTATCATAACCATTTTCTAAAGTATTGACAAAGTGATCTACATACGCCATTTCACAAGCATTTCTTACTTCTTCATCACTGGCATCTAGTTTACCATACATTAAGTTTTCTTTAATTGTTCCGTTAAAAAGCCATGTGTCTTGTAAAACCATTCCAAATAAGCTTCTTAAATCATGCCTTGAAAAATCTTTAATATCATGACTATCAATCATAATAGATCCTTTATTCAATTCATAAAAACGCATTAACAATTTAACAATCGTTGTTTTTCCTGCACCGGTTGGACCAACAATAGCCACCGTTTGTCCGGCATGAACATGCATATTAAAATCATGAATAATTGTTTTTTCTGGAAGATAACCAAAGTTTACTTGATTGAAAGTAACTGAACCATGTAATTTTTCAACTTCATTTTTTTCAATTTTAACTGTTTCAGTTTCTAATTCTTCTTCCTCTAAAAATTCAAATACACGTTCAGCTGCCGCTGCTGTACTTTGTAACATATTCATTGTTTGAGCAAGTTGAGCAATAGGTTGATTGAATTGGCGTACATATTGGATAAATGCTTGAATATCACCAATCGTAATCGTATTACCCCCTGCTAAAAAACCACCTAATAAACAAACACTTACATATCCTAAGTTTCCTACAAAGTTACTTAAAGGTTGCATTAAACCTGATAAAAATTGAGATTTCCATGCTGAATCATAAAGCGCATCATTATATTCATTAAAAGTTTTAACAGAATCTTCTTCCCCATTAAATGCTTTGACAACATCATGAGCACCATACATTTCTTCAATATGACCATTAACATCTCCTAAGCTTTTTTGTTGTCTGCTAAAATACTTTTGAGAATGTTTCATAACAAACATAATAAGTAACATGGAAAGTGGTAAAACAAGTACCGCAATCAATGTCATCTTTACAGAGATGGTAAGCATCATAATAAAGATTCCAACAACTGTAACAGAAGAGGTAATCACTTGCGATAAACTTTGATTGAGTGATTGAGCAATTGTATCAATATCATTGGTTACCCTACTTAAAGTGTCTCCACTAGAATGTCTATCAAAATAACTTAAAGGCATTCTTGACATCTTCTTAGATAAAGAGCTTCTTAAATCATAAGCAACTTTTTGTGAAATCGAAGATGTAATAAATCCTTGAATAAAACTAAAAAGTGCACTGACAAGATAAAAACCAACAAGAATCAAACAGATCATACCAATATAATCAAAATCAATTCCTCCTGTATTACTTACCTTTGCCATAATTCCTTCAGATAATTTATCTGTTGCTTTAGCAAGAATCTTTGGTCCTACAATCGTAAAAATCGTTGACCCTACCGCAAAAATAATAACAACCGCTAATTTAAAATAATAAGGTTTTAAATAAACAAATAATTTTTTTAATGTTCCTTTAAAATTCTTGGCTTTTTCACCATTACCTCTCATTCCATGACCCATTGGTCCACGAGGCCCTTGTCTTCTTCTTTCATTACTCATGACTTAGTTCCTCCTTAGATAATTGAGAATAAGCAATTTCTTGATAAACTTGACATGATTCCATTAATTCATCATGTGTTCCTTTACCAACAATTTGACCTTCATCAAGGACAATGATTTGATCTGCATCCATAATAGAAGCAATACGTTGTCCTACTAATAAAACTGTACTTTGTGTCTTTTTCACTAGCTGATTTAATTCTTGACGAAGTTTAGCATCTGTTTTGAAATCAAGTGCTGAAAAACTATCATCAAAAATATAAATATCTGGATTTTTCGCAATAGCACGAGCAATCGCAAGTCTTTGTTTTTGACCTCCTGAAACATTTGTACCACCTTGTGAAATTTCCGTATCTAAGCCTTCTTCTTTTTGATCAATAAATTCTTTTGCTTGAGCAATACGAATAACTTCTTCTAATTCTTCATCCGTTGCCTCTGGTGCACCATATTTTAAATTAGAACGAATTGTTCCTGAAAATAAATTTCCTTTTTGGGGAACAAGTCCAATATGATTACGTAATTCATGTTGTGTCATATCACGAACATCAACACCACTAACTTTAATACTTCCTTTACTAACTTCATAAAAACGAGGAACTAAATTAATAAGCGTTGATTTTCCTGAACCCGTTGAACCGATAAATGCTGTTGTTTGTCCTGGTTTAGCGACAAAATCAATATCCTTTAACACCGGTTCATTTGCTCCTGGATATGCAAAAGAAACATGATTAAATTCAACAAGTCCTTTTTTACTTTCATCTAAAGCAATTGGATTTGTAGGATCTTGAATTGTCGGCTTAGTTTCAATAATTTCATAAACACGATTAGCAGCAACACTGGCACGAGGTAACATGATAGCAATCATCGCAATCATTAAAAAGGACATAATAATTTGCATTGCGTATTGCATAAAAGCCATCATTTGTCCAATCGCTAAGTTTCCTAAATCAATTTGTTTAGAACCATAATAGACAATCACTAAAGTAACTACATTAAAGATAAACATCATAATTGGCATAATTGAAGCCATTGATCTATTAACAAATAAGTTTAAATTTGTAACGTCTTTATTGGCTTTATCAAAACGATCTTCACTATGTTTTTCATTACCAAAAGCACGAATAACAAGCATTCCCGATAAATTTTCACGCATTGTTAAATTTAAACGGTCAATTAAATTTTGAATAATTTTAAATTTTGGCATAACTACAGCAAAAGCAACAGCCATGACTCCAAAAATAACAAGAATAACAACTGCAATAATCCAAGCCATTGAAGGTGAATCTGTTAAAACTTTAATTAATGCACCAATTCCAATAATTGGAGCAAAACAAACAATACGTAAAAGCATCATTGTTACATTTTGTACTTGGGTAATATCATTTGTTGTACGTGTAATTAATGAAGCTGTAGAAAAATGATTGAATTCTTCATTTGAAAAACTTTCAACTTTTTCAAAGACATCTTTTCTTAAAGCACGAGCGACCCCTGCCCCAACTTTGGTCGCAAAGAATGCAACTGAAATCGCAGCAAGTGTTCCGATTAAAGCAATTCCCAACATCTTTAAACCTGTTTTTAAAATATAATCCGTTTGAACTTTATCAATATCTGCACCTAATTTTTTATATTCCGCTTTAACACCATTACCAGCGGCAATTTTCAAAGTACTTTCTCCCATGGTATCCATCTTTTTATCAATGTCTTCAAACATCTTTGCTTTTTGACTTTCATCCATAAAAGAAATAGCATCATAAACCGTCATATTGGGCGGTAATTGACCGAATTTCTCTTGATATTCTTTACTAGAAGTATCCATGCTATCAAGAGAAGTAATAAGCAACATCGGTTTCATTAAAATATTTTCTAACTTACTTTCTTCATCACTTGATAAATCTTTTAATTGATATACTGTTTTCCCTTTTGCTTTAGGAAAAGTATCAAGCATTTCTTGATCTACTTTATTGATTTTTTTATAATCGTTTTTTACTGTCTTTTGATCTTTTTGATCAACAAACAATAATAAATGTTGATATGTTTCTTCTGTTAAGACATCTGAAATAGGTGAAGAAAATCCTCCCGCTTGAATTCCTACTGAAACAATATCACTCATATAATCGGGTAAAGTTAATTCTGTTTGTGCTTGTACAAACAATAAACAAATACAAGCTAAGATCAAGTACCAGAATTTCTTTAAATATCCTTTAATCTTGATCATCTAATTCCTCCTTCATCAAACGAATATTCTTTTCAAAGATTTGACAATACGCTTTCATTCTATCTAAATCTTCTTTATTTATTCCTTCAAATAAGCGTGTGGTAAATATTTTCATATCATCTTTACAACTTTTAATTTCTTTGTTTCCCTTTTCCGTAATATGTAATGTGACATTTCTTTTATCATGTCTACTTACAACTTTTTCAATAAAACCTGCTTTTTCTAAACGTTGTAACCTTACTGATAACGTTGCTGGTGTAATTTTCAAACATTCAGCAAGTATTTTTTGATTTGGATGATCAAATCGATCAATAAGAGCTAACAAATAACGTTGATCAGCTGATAAGCCTTCTATGCTACTTTTTTTACTCGTAAATTCATGAATAATTTTATGAAGAGATTTAAATTGTAGAAAGATCTCTTTAATATCTTCAAATTCCAATGGATCCATAAGACGCCTCCTTTTATTAGTTAGTATGCTAAATATTATAGTTAGCGCACTAATCAATGTCAATATATTTAGTACACTAATTAATTTTTTTATAATGAAAAGTTAAATTCCACTTTAGATATGTCAAAGTTGATTTTAGTCTTTCACAAACTTCCAGTGGATTTTACTCTTACAGTTGAACTTACTTTTACACTTCCTTTGTGGAATTTACTTTTTCTCTTGTATAATTATTATGATATCTGTTTTCTTCTTTCATGAAAGGTCGATCACTATGTCTACCAACAATAAAAATCTACATCTTACTGATCAAGACAGAATCATCATTGAAAAAGGTATCGAAAACGGTCCTACTAAAACCGCTATCACTTTGACCCTTGGCAAAGACAAATCTACCATCGGCAAAGGAATCATATCTCGCAGATTTCAAACTTACAAATCTTCTTATAATCCTGCATGCGCAAATAAGGATGAATGCTCTCACAATCACGTATGTTCCGGTTGTCCTGATTTTAAACCCTTTAAATGTTATATTTGTCCTATAGAAATAGATTTGAAAAAACTGGGATTGAACTGTCAAGAAAAAGCGGATCTCATGGTTTCACATATCAACTCTCAGTCAAAAGAAAATCTAAAGGCAAAATCACCTTTAGAAATGATGGAGTTTTTGAATTCTGAACTT